>Ga0208257_1000172_pt1 | contig 21785 bp, 27 predicted proteins | sample CryBogCBH10Sep07_FD_184610 | JGI IMG/M metagenome (GOLD analysis project Ga0208257, IMG submission 184610) | Freshwater microbial communities from Crystal Bog, Wisconsin, USA - CBH10Sep07 (SPAdes) | ecosystem: Environmental > Aquatic > Freshwater > Lake | place: Crystal Bog, Wisconsin, USA... | reverse complement strand
AAAATCATAATAGTATCTCCGTATATACTATTTATGCTTTGGCGCGCCCGGAAGGATTCGAACCTCCGACCCTAACGTTCGTAGCGTTATGCTCTAGTCCAACTGAGCTACGGGCGCATGTAATATGGCTGGGGAACAAGGATTCGAACCTCGGCTGCCTGAGTCAAAGTCAGGTGTCCTACCACTAGACGATTCCCCAATAAACATACTGAATGCCGTTCTCACCGGTGCAGGGTAAGGGCGTTTTTCTTCAACATGCTATTCTCCTAGTACTCCCGAGTCGTATGGGTGGGAATCAGATACAACTCATCTTCCCTGTTGTTCCACTAAGTATGTTTTAGAATAGCATCTTTCGATGCTATGATAGGGTCAATGCCCTACCCAGGAGTCTTACTTGGAGTGTTATCGCCACTCTGTTCATGTATCCTGTCCGCCCCTTCATTTTTTTAAGTGCTTTTGCAGGCTCGTTCCGACATGCACTAAAACAAAAAACCCTGAGAGTCTTTCGATTCCCAGGGTTTAGATAATTCGTATGATGATACTTTTACCTATTCCCCGGAACACCTCTTTGGTTTGATGTACCGCGAATACTTGTAGGATATGCTGGTACATTTGCTCCCATAAAGGCCTCTATAGCCCATAAGGTTGTATGTTCAAGCGATAATTTACAAGTAGTATTCATCATATAACTATTTAGTCCTGGTTAAAAATAACGTCAAATAACTTATGTTTTTGGCGTTTTCTCAATCGATGTACGTATCATAGCACCAAATCGACTAGTTGTCAAGAACTTTTTTCAACTTGTTGCCCAAAACGTACAAACTCTTTTTCTGCTGATTTCTCAGTAGATGTATGTATCATAGCACCATACTGTTTATTTGTCAAGCCTTTTCTACCCAATAAATAAAAATATGAACTATCACGCTTTTTCGCATGGCCAAACTCAAAGTAAGATTTGGCTATGTGAATCCCTAGAACCCTACATACCTGATCAAGCAATTGTTGCCATCTTGGGTAGTTGGTACAACGTTCTAGGTTTTATGATGTTAACACGAAACCGTAACAAATATCAATCTATTTTGGGTATAGACATTGATAGTGAAGCCATCGATGTTGCTACTGAATTAAACGCTGGATGGATGATAGGTGACAGGCCCAAAATGAACAACATCGTTGCTGACGCAAATTCCTATAATTATCAAGGGTTTACAGTAGTGATCAACTGTAGTCCTGAACACATGGAAAACAATCAGTGGTTTGATAACATCAATTCAGGAGCATTAGTTTGCATACAAACAAGTAACATTGATAAAAATGATGACATATGGAAGGTCGTAAACCCTACTAGGTCTATGGAAGAACTGACAAAAAAATATCCCCTTTCACATACTATCTTGCAAGATACACAAGATATAACGTATAGTGATTGGGGATATAAAAGATTTATGCTGATCGGTGTAAAATAATTACAATGCAACTTTTCCTACTGCATTGATCACACTAGCAATCTTTGCAACTGCTTGCAATTCTTGAACAGTCATGCCTTCTTTGCGTAAGTTATCATAGTGATTCTTTACGCAGAAATTGCATTTACCAATAATGCTTGCAGCCAATGCATACATCTCAAACTTTTTCTTGCTAACACCACCGTGATTAGCATATGCGTTCATACGTAAGCCAGGTGGAAGACCCTTAAGATCAGGATCATCTGCCATTTCAACAAATGGATAGTACATGTTGTTCATACCCATAAGTGCTGCCGCTGTTTTTGCAGCCTTTGCCTCATCACTATCCTTCAATGGACTTTCTGGGTCATTGTCGATGTGATATGCTAAGTCTCCGTTGCCGGCTGCAACTGCTGCCACAAATGCACAAGCATGTGCATCAATTGCATCAAGACCACTACGATTCATAACTGCATCTAAGTTTAACTTGATATCCTTAGCGTGGTCAGGAATACTTTCTTTTACTCTGTCTACCCAATTCATTTTGCGTTATCTCCTATTTCTTTATATCCTGCCACTGTAGGGTGGATATTATCTTTTTGTACATGTGTGATTGGAAGTACTGTGTCGCCATGCAACTTTGCAATACGTTCTACTGTTGCTTGAATGTCTTCAATAGGTACTTCACTCTTTGGATTATTACCATGAGGTAGTATCCAATACACATGCTTACCCTTTACACGATCACGTATCTTAGTTAATTCATGTTCGGTATGAATATACTTGTGATCATTTGAACCTAAACTAATAATGACAACTCCAGCAGATAAGTCTACTGAGGAATATGTGTTATTCCATTGCCAACTGTTAATACCAACTTTAGCGTAGGCAACACACTCTGGACGAACATTGTGTGTGCCTACTGCAATGCTATCACCTAATATTAAACAGTCTAACATTAGTTAGCACTCTTGCAAGAGGGGCAATGTTCCCTTTTAAGATAATCAAATAACTCTTGAAAGTTCATTGCCATACTCCTATTAAAGTGTGTCGCCACCAATTGGACGACTGCATGGGCATAGTTCGCCAGTTTGCAATGCGTCTAATACACGCAATGTTTCGTCTGGGCTACGACCAACATCTAAGTTGTTTACGGTAACGTGTTGAATAACATTGTCAGGATCAACAATGAATGTAGCACGAAGTGCCGCACCTGCTGGTTCGTAGAAAATACCTAACTGATTAGCAAGGCTCAATTCACCGCGGGCAACGTCAGCAAAACTCCATGAATTTGTCTTCTTCAAATCTTCATGTGCATTACGCCATGCTAACTTACAGAATTCATTGTCAGTTGAACCAATCAATAATACTGCATCACGGTCAGCAAAGTCACCATTTAACTTATCATACGCAACAATTTCTGTTGGGCATACGAATGTAAAGTCTTTTGGATAGTAAACAATTACCTTCCACTTGCCTTCGAAACTTGTTTCAGTAATAGTTTCAAAAGCACCATCTGGTGTCAATGCACCAGGCTTAACGCCAGTTACGGCAAACGCTTCAATCTTATCTCCAATAGTCTTCATTTTATCTCCTTCTCTGTGTTAAATGAATTATCGTTGCGACTTACAATTTGGACATATCAACAATAGATTTTCTTCTGTGTTGTTGTGACTGTTGTTGTCTTTATAATCTACGTTCAATGGGATTGAATGCCCATTGTGTGTCTCATTCTGACAAACTTCACATTTGTGTCCTCGGCTTTCAATTAGATATTTCTTTACGTATTCAGGTACTTGTCTCCAAGCAGTAGAGCCTTCGTTGCTTTTCCACTCTTTGACTAACAATCTTTGTCTGTGCTGTTGCTGACAACTATTGTTACAATACTTGTTGGTATAACTATGACCCTTAACAGGGTTATTTTTACCACAATTTAAACAAGTAAAGCATGAGTTCATTTTAGTAGACCAATTCGTAAAGCAATCTAATATTACTTATTGCTCTACAAATAGAATAATATGCTACTATTTTCATTTTTGTGAGTTTATGGGTAAATTAGAATCAATGTATATATTATACTAGATTCTGTTTAAAAATCAACCAGGCATTTTCCCAACTCCATTTATGACTGGCTTGTTCAACACGGTCTCTGTTTAATTGTAGACACTTATCGATTGCACTAACTAGGTCATTGTCCATAAACCCAGTTACGCCTTGCTCTACTACATCCAATGGCCCTTGAGTTGGGTAGGCTGCTACAGGAGTACCACAAGCCATTGATTCGATCATAACAATACCAAATGTTTCCCATGTGCTTGGAAACACAAATACCTCAGCGTTAGCGTAATATCGTGCTAAATCCACACCTGTTTTAAAACCAGTGAACATTACATCAGGGTATTGTTTCTTATAAGTTTCTAGCATAGGGCCATCACCTACCATGATTTTTAAATATCCTGGATAATCTAGTTCAAAAAACTTTTCTAAATTCTTTTCTTTGCTTACACGACTAACACACAATAAGTATTTGCTAGGTAAATTTTTTCTAAGTTGGGGGTTGAATATTTTACGATCAACACCTCTTGTCCAAGGTACTACTTCACCATCAAAGCCATGCTTTTGTAATTCATTTACCATGCTGTCAGTAGTTGTTAATACTTTACCACTATGTTTGTGAAACCAACGTACATATTTCCAAGTTAATGTTTCCGGAACATACATTAATTTTTTTAGCCCTTCAGGAAATTTAGTGTGGTAAGCAGTATTGTGCCTAATACTAAGTTTTGAAAGATATGCTCTAGCCCACAGACCAAGAGGACCCTCTGTGGCGATGTGGATATGATCTGGATCGATCTCCTTAATCTTCTTGCCCAAGTTCCTCGGATAGGCAATCTTGACTTCGTTGTAGCGAGGACAATCAATGTAGCGGAACTGCCCGGGGTCAAGATATATAAACTGATAACCGTCCAAAAGCGCAAGCGCCTCCAAATTTTTGTATGTCGTGACCACTCCATTTATTTGATCTTTCAAGTTATCAGTAACAATAAGTATTTTTTTCATTGATTTAATCGAAATCTAATATATTCAGTTATGTGGTCAGCCACATCAACTTGGCAGTACTTTTCAAATCCATTGAATCCTGGATTGCTGTTTGCTTCACACACAACAAATCCATTGGTATCAAATAGTAAATCAACGCCTGCAATATTTAAACCTAAGACTCTTGCTGTTTCTCTAGCAAGATATTCAATTTCAGGTGTTATTTCATAATTGCTACCCGTACCACCACCTGTAATATTTGCTCTGAAGTCTCCTTCAGGCGCAGTTCTGCGCATAGCACCTATTACTTTACCACCAACAACAAACACACGTAAATCTTCGCCTGGTTTAGCATTCATATACTCTTGCACAATCATTGTTTTCTTTGCGCCAAGTGTGTCAATGAACTCCATTAACTTTCTATAGTCACGTTTCTTTTCGCAAAGATATACACCTTCGCCATAACTACCAGTAACTAATTTTACAACACAAGGAAAACCAATATTCTTTTCAACTAAACCATCATCAATTGGATAGCGAACCATCATTGTTTTTGGAATAGCAATTTTATTACTAGCAAGAATTTGTCCTGTTCGTAGTTTGTCTCTAACTATATTTATAGGTTCGCTTGGATTAACACAAGGGACTCCCATTTGTTCAAATTGACGAATGATTGCTAATTGAAAGGGAAGTATACCTGCACCAAGTCTGACTAACACTAAGTCAGGTTTTTCAAAATCTTGACCTTTAAATTTTACTGATTGATTTAAATCTTGACTTACAACGATGTCAAAATCATCGGGATGACCTACAACAACTTGTAAATTTTTACTGGTAAAACTTTCTACTAATCTATTTGTTTCGTATTCATTTCGCTCTTGTTTAGATAGTATTAGTATTGTCATCTTTATCTTTTGTCCAAGTTACAATTTCCCAATCACCATTGTGATGTTCTACTAATGCAGTAAGAGATTCTACCCAGTCACCATCATTCATATATGCAACACCATCGATTGTTTTGATTTCAGCATGGTGTATGTGACCACAAATAACACCATCATATCCTTTTTTCTTACAATATGCAGTTAAGTTTTTTTCAAATTGAAATATAAAATCTATCGCTTTTTTGACCCTATGCTTAAGGAACTTGCTAAGGCTAAAGTACCCAAAACCCAAACGATGACGAACCCAATTGAATTTGCTATTGACTGAAAGAATGAAGTCATATGCTTTGTCTCCTAAAAAACTTAACCAAGGTGCTAGTCTGGTAATACCATCAAACAAATCACCATGAGTAACTAGATAATGCTTACCATCTTTACCTATGTGTTCTGCCTGATTACAAATTTCAATTAGACCAAAACTAATTCCAAAAGGAATCATGGGTCTTAAAAATTCATCGTGGTTGCCTGCAACATAAACAACTCTTGTACCACGTTTTGCATGTCCTAATATTCTACGTACAACATTTGTATGACTTTGTTTCCAACGCCATCTGTTTTGTTGTATCTTCCACGCATCTATAATATCCCCAACTAGATACAATGTATCACATGAGTTGTTTTTCAAAAAGTTATTTAGTTGCTCTGCTTTACAATCTTTGGTTCCAAGGTGAACATCGGAAATAAAGATAGTGCGATATGTATGTTCTGCCATGTCAATATTTAGCAAAAAATACGTTAAGAATATATTACAGTTCTATTTCAACATTAATTCGTTGACGAATTCTAATAATAATTTATGATGTTCTCTGTGATGCCAATACTTGTTAATATATTGCCAAGGCTTTTCATACCAAAATTGCATACTCTCTGGATGACAACCTATTAAACCTAATCTATTTTGAATGATTGCCATTGGCTCACCATTAGCATATGTAGCGATTGTTTGAAATTTTGTGTTATCACCTACAAACGTACAGCCATCGTAAAAGTACATATCTACGTTTTTATTTTTCCATGTTACATTTGCAACTGTGCCATAACTACGTTTGATATCTGCTGTTGGGCGTTTGATGTATTGTTCTGCTCTTACATCTTCTAACAAATCAAAATACTTTTGTTCAGCCCAATATGCGCCCATACATATACCAAGATATCTACCACCGTTGTCAATGTAATCTGCAATAAGATTGCTTATTCGGCGCCTAAAAAATTTGTGATGACTATCTGCTTCTCCAATACCACCTGGGAAAGCAACAATATCAATACCATTAAACATTTCTTTATTGATATCATTTTCAGAAAATAATTTGATATCATAAGCCTCATGCAATGCAGTCATTATTCCATCACAGCACTGGGTAGAACACTCAGGATGATGCACGAATAATGCTATTTTGGGTTTCATTACCAAGACTCTACAAGATTCTTTTCTTCGTTGTGAACTTGTAATGCACGTTTCTCTTGCATTGTAAGTTTATCTTTTGTGAAGCCATTGTGTCTAGGATTACTACACAGATAACATTTAGGATTACCACAATTCATAACATGATGCTTTGCTAATCTATGTGGGTTTTTAACTTCCATTCCATATGCTTTAGCAATTCTTAATTGCTTTGTTACTGCGACTTCATTACTATATCTACGTTTTGAACTTTTTAACTTTGTACTTGAATCGCTCATATAACCTCTTGTTAATGTCTTTTTCTATAGTCTTCTACTGCGGCCTTGATTGCGTCTTCTGCAAGGATTGAGCAGTGGATCTTGACTGGGGGGAGTGACAGTTCTTCAGCGATTGCTGAGTTCTTGATATTTGTTGCTTCGTCCAAGGTGCGCCCCTTAACCCACTCTGTGATAAGACTGCTTGAAGCAATTGCTGACCCGCACCCATACGTCTTAAATTTAGCATCTTCGATTATTCCCTGTTCGTTGACTTTTATTTGAAGTTTCATTACGTCACCGCATGCCGGGGCACCTACCATTCCAGTTCCAATGTTTGGATCGTCTTTGGCAAAACTACCTACGTTTCTAGGATTCTCATAATGGTCTATGACCTGCTTGCTATAAGCCATACTAGTCTTTCAAACTAGTATTTATCATCATCATTGATATCTACAACAATCCATCCTAACTTAAGTAAATCTTGTCGGATTTCATCAGTTACTACACTTTCGGGTACATAGTCATCAGCATTATGTCCACTTAAGCCATAACCATCATCTTGGTTTCCTATGCCCGAACAATACCAGTCAATATAGTCACCCTTTTGTAGCATGTCTGCAATTATACCACCTGCATGTCGCCAACTACAACCCCATGTTTCTCCTTTAAGTATAGGCCAAACATCGTTGCGGATAAAATCATTGTTACACATTGCCGCATACAAATGCTGTGCATAACTCTCAGAATTACGAACTTTCTCTAGTATCCAGTCGGTACTTCTTAAATCGTACTCTAAGTTATTCTTTTGCCATTGGGGATCCTCAATTTTAGCATCATCCTGTTCACGAAAGGTTTCGTACATATTAATGTAGTCGGCGGAGGGTTCTCTACCTTCTTCTACACATCTTTTAATATACCCATCTTTCTGAAAGGTATATCGGTCAGGACTTTTAGATACTTCACTCATCTGTAACCTCCATCCAAGTATGATCACCCATATACTTAACTTGTGTCATATAATCATAGTCTATTGGTTTTCCAGTAGACCAATCGTTTGGACCCATTGATGTTAAAATTGTTTTCTTTTTTCTGTTATCCCAAACTAACCAATAACAATGTCCCATGACGATTTGAAATTGATATTCAGCCTGATATACAGCATCAGTAACTTCTAATCTACGTTTTATGTCTTCTGCTTGTTTTTGTAAAACAGCAACCAACTCCATGATACGATCATATTCTTGCTGGGCATAAATCCTAGCATGATTAATCATGATGTCTTTTTGTTTAGTGACTGGCACTAAATCAAAATTGGGACCCCCTACTTCTGTAGGATAAGGGGTCACGTTTCTATTAAAAAAATTAACTATACTATTGCCAAGGGTAGCATCATAACTATCCTTGCCTTTAGCACTATTACTCTTGGGTGTGTCCATCACATTGATGAAATAAATCAACCTTTTCCCATGGCAGATATGACTTACCAAAATGTCCATAGTTTGTAGTAGAACTATAAATTGGACTAAACAAATCAAATCTATCAATAATACCTTTGGGAGTTAAATCAACATTGTCAATAATCCATTTTGTTAGATCACGACTATTTTCACTACTTTCAACATATACACTCATTGGCTCAGCCAAACCAATCGCATAACTTAGTTGAACGGTGGCCCAATCACTTTGCCCCGATGCAACAATGTTCTTAGCAAGATATCGTGCCATATATGCCGCACTACGATCTACTTTGGTGGGGTCTTTTCCTGAGAACGCTCCCCCGCCATGAGGGCTATAACCCCCATAAGTATCGACAATAATTTTTCTCCCAGTAAGACCAGTATCCCCATCAGGACCACCAATAACAAAACGTCCAGTAGGGTTGATAAAAAACTCAGTAGTGTCATCAACTAACTCCTTAGGTAAAATATCTCTAATAAAAGATTCTACATTTTCACGGACATATTCAATTGTTACCTCAGGTGAATGTTGAGTAGAACAAACAACTTTAGAAACACGGTTGACTGATGAATCGTCATTGTATTCCATAGTTACTTGGCTTTTGGCATCAGGGCCTAACCACAACACTCCATTCTTACGTGCAACTGATAGGCCTTGCACAATCTTATGACTCCAGTAAATTGCTGAAGGCATATAGTCTTCAGTTTCTTTACACGCATAACCAAACATTAAGCCTTGGTCACCAGCACCAAATGTGTCTGTGCCAAGAGCAATGTCTGCACTTTGTCCATGCATTAGATTAGCAACTTTCAATGTTTGCCAATGAAAGCCCTCTTGTTCGTAGCCAATATTCTTAACTACTCTACGTACTAGATAATCTAAATCTAAATTATCAATAGTAGGACCTTTATATTCTCCTGCTACGATAACTTGATTAGTAGTAACTAGTGTTTCGCAGGCGCAACGATATGCAGGATTTTTATGTGCCATAAACACATCTAAAACTGCATCGCTAATTGCGTCTGCTACTTTATCTGGATGCCCTTCGGCAACACTCTCACTTGTAAATAAATATGACAAAAGTTTTCCTTACTTAAAAAATATCAGTGCCATGACTACTGCTTGAGCCATGAAACCCAATCCAATTGTAATTAGATTGAGATTGTCTTTTTGAATGATTGCTTTCATAAAGAGCAATCCTAATGCTGACCAAACAATCAATACCATTTCAATAGGTGGCATTGTGTCTGTGATACCTAACATTAGTCCAAGTAGATTTGGCGCTGTGACTGCAAGCAAACACAATACTGCCATCCAATGAATGGTTCCAGCAGAGAGATGGGTAATCTTCTCTTTGAAATCATGACCGAGATTTTTAAAAAATCCTAAAAACGCTTCTTTAAAGTTCATACTTAATTTCCCTTCTGTGGATTGTTATAAAAAATGTGTCTACCAATATGCTCTGCTTTTGGATACTTCCAATTTGGATTAATGTAGTCTGCATGATAATACAATGCATGGTTTAATCCATCAAGCCTAAAACCTTCCAAATATACCTTTTTTGCGACTTCATAACTTTCTTGATAAGATTTTGGATCCTTTGGTCTTAGTCTAGCAACACTATCACAGTACCATGAAAATTGACACACTAGTTTGTCCACAAAGAAATCTTTTTGATGCACTACGCTACAGATATCTTTAGGGAATCTAGGATCACTAACACGATTTAATGTGACTTGCGCTACTCCTACTTTGCCTTCAAAAGGCTCATTTCCTGCCTCACGATAAATGTTCATTGCTAAACAATTTAATCGTTGTTCTACTACTTTTGCAGATGGATTGTCATAATTAACATCTTGTTCCTTATAAAAATGCATCTTGTAAGTTGTAATATGGGTTAAAAGAAATGTGACTAAAAATAGTCCCATTAAATGATAAACCCAATTTATCGACTTCTCCATTTTATTCTCCTTTCTGCCGATCTAAGATCGATCATAGGTTAAACAACGTTTACTATAACACAGATTGGAATGTGTTACAATACTTTTGGGTAATTAGTGTACCCAACAGTCGCAGTTACATTTTATGACTTGATCTATAGCAGCCGAAATACTAGGCGATGCTGGTAATAACGTACTGCTTGTGTAGTTAGGATCCAAATTTGGGGGTAAATTATTTGGATTTAACTCTGGTGGTACTTGTATGATTACTACAGGGTTTGATGGGGTAATAACTGTAGGGCCAGACGGTACCAACGGATTTACTACAGGATTTGGGTTACCTGTAATAATTGGGGTAACATCACCAGGTTGAACTGATGTTGTATTATTTGTAGGTGTTACATTTGTGGGTTGGAATCCTGTTGAATTCGTTCCACTAGTAGTATTAGTAGTATTGATAACTGTAGACGGTGGTACATAACTTCCCTTAGGTACAGGAGTAATCTGTTCCCCAGATGATGTATTATTAGTAGGCCATGCGGGATTAGTATATGTGTTTCCGTTTGGACTTAATATACCTGCTCCGGGTACTGCTGTTGGTAATGTACCATTCGATAATAATGTTTTTAAATCTGTGGGTGACAAAGTATCGGGCATATTATTGTCAGGACCGATACCTAATACTTGTAATCTATTTTGATTACGTTCTTGTCTTCCTTGTGCAACTAGACTTTGACCACCTGTTGTAGTAGGATCACTAATTGCTTCAATTGTTTGAGCAGCCATATGCGGGCTAGTATCTTGTGATAATGAAGGTACACTATCTACAAACGCATAACACGTTACTGGATAGACATTCATAAAATAATTTTTTGGTACTGGAACTGGTACAATACCTGTATATCTAGCACGTTGTTCAATCTTTAATTGCACACCTGCTTGATTATAGTAAGTGTTCAAATGTGTAGATGCATCAATATTATTTTGTTCAATTGAAGTTATTTCTGCGTTTGCTTGATCAATATAGCCTTGTACAGGGCCATCCATTGTAGGCCAACCTGTTTCTAAAAGTGTTGTAACTCCCAATGTATTTGTTTCTGTACCTGATGTGTTTGTACCACCTGTTGCTACAGTACCATTGCTATTAACAGGCAATGTTGCTGTTGGTGGACTTTGAATAATTACAGATTCTACAGGTGGTGTAGGAGGTACAGGTGGGTCAGGTTGACTAACGCTTGTTGTTTGATATAAGTAAGGAGTGCCATTGTTGACATTTATTCCTGTAATTCTACCAAACGTTCCTCCACCATTTGAAGCCGCATTGTTATCATCTTGTCCAAAACTTAAAACTGATACTGATGCATTACAATTGTTTGGAGTTAATGTAACTGTAGGTACAGGAGCGGTTCCTCTTCCATAACCACCACCTGGATCACTCATTGTGATACTTACTGTGTAATACCAATGGTCAATTCTAGGTTGTCCAGCAACGGGTGGCATTGCTGAAGGATCCGGTGGAATATAAGGTTGTACTTCTACGTTGTATACAGTTTGTGTGATAGGCAATACTGCACCCTTCCACGTAACTGCTAAAAATAATTGCTGATAGATATTATGTAACTTAGTTGTTTGTAACTGTGTTATTCTATCAAACATCAAACTCCATGCATAAGGTAAACCAGACATACAACCAAACATATCTGAGAATGTATATGTGCCGTTTGGTCCTGTGCCCAATGCGCAAATAGTATTGCCAGCAGTAGATAATGCGGTATCAGTTGGCTTGTTTGTGCCATTGACTTGTGTTAAGCCTGTTGTGTTTTCAATACCTTGTACTACTCTAGCAAACTTTTGAAAGTCAAAATATTGTATATTGCGAATCTGTCTCATAGCAACACTAAATGCACCACATGCTGTTGCTTGATCAGCAGGTATAATGTTGTTTAAGTATGAACCAAATCCAGTTGGCAATACGTTATAATTACTAGGACTTAGTGTTTTATTTGTTGTAGGTGGAGTGCCAGTTGGTAACTGTGTTCCAACATAACTCTTGATAGCAGGTGTATTCAATGCATTGTTCAATCCACCATTACTATAAATCAAATAATATGTTTTGCTATTAGTCGGTAAGCCTTGCTCTGCATTATAAACAGGAACAGTTAATGATGTATAACTATTTGGGAACAAGTATATTGGATTTAACAAATCTGCTAGTGTGTTGAACCCAGTAGTGTTACATTGCATTGGTGCTAATACATGTGTTAAATTTTCACCTGTGATAATTAAAAACGCACCGTAAATTTGTTGTTCTTGTGCTTGAGAAATACTTTGTGCAGTACCAGTAGTAATGGCAGCAATGTCGTTACTAGATAATCCTGAGGCAATCAATGCCAAACTTAAATCTTGAGTGACTGCATTATTTTTACCCAAGTTACGCAATAGATTACTAGGTAATCCAAACGTTGCAATATCAGCAAGATTAATCACTTTACCTAAATTAATACAATCTGTACCAAAATAATAACACGATAGTGTGACACCTGAGATATCAGCACTAATCAAGTCATCCATGTTACTATAAACGCCTTGTAAGAAATTCTTACTAGCGTTTAATGCATTGATGGCTTGATTAGAATAACTAATAAATCCATTGGCATTCATAAATGATGCGCAGAATTCTTTGTATTCAGGATTTGATAATGTTACACTGGATCCATTCCAGTTAAATTCGTTCCATGCTTGTAGTGCATGTAATCTAATATAACCCCATTGTGTTACACTTGCATTAGGATTAGTTGTGTCGTAGGGTATCCAAGTTGCCTCTTGACCTTGACCAGTATTGCCCGAGATAGGATAACCTGATGTTGCAGGGCCAGGTAGTCCACCACCACTTGCTACTGCTAAAGTTGTCCATACTCCGGCAGGATCTTCAACAATGTATGTTGGCGCTCTAGCATTACCTAATGCAGGGATAGTGATAACAGGATGTAGTCCAATACTAATTAGATTGTTGTATGTGCCACTATCTACTTTTTGTCGGACCCAGCCATCATTGATAGCCCATGTTAATAATCGTAATACTGTGTTCTGTACTAAACTACCAAACGCATAATCACTATTTGTTTTACTAGCGCCCATGTAACTAGCAGCCACAGGATTAATGGTTAGACCAGTATTCTGTAATACTGAGCCTAATACATTAACGCCTAAGGGACTTTGTTTTCCTGTGTCTGCCATATTTTTCTTTTATGGACAGAAAACAGTTGAACTGCCTTGTACGATGCTATGACCGCACGTAGTGCTAGATCCAACTCGCAAAACAGGAACGCCTTCAGCAAATACTGTGGGGCTACCTTCGGTTGTCTTTGCTGTAGTATGCGGTGGTTTAAAATTGTTATGTGGAGTAATGTCACTCACATGCAATCCAACTGCAATACTATCAGCAAACACGGATCCGGCGCCGCGAACAATCTGTCCACCGACCGCATTTTGATCGCCTTTCCTGCTTAACTGTGCCATATTTTATCCTAATACTAGTTTCTTCTCAGGTACTTTAATACCTGTGGTTGCTTCAATGTACTTCATTTTAACGTTATCGTCTGTGAGTACATAGATAGCAATGCTATTAGTATTTAGTCTATATTCATTCTTGGGGTCTGCGGTGAATAAACTTGGGACTAGACCCAAACCCTGATTTGCAGGGGCAACACTAACTGGCTCTGATACAATGATAAAGCCCGAGTCGCTAGCGTCTTTTACTTTGGCGATTAATTCTTCGCCTGAATTTAGTTTAAATGAATATACTGATCCAACTGTTAAGTTCATAATGTTTCCTCTTTGTATTGTACTTATCACGTGAAAATCACGTTGAAATGAAATATTCTTTTACATTGGGACCAAATTGAATTTTTGGGATATTCCATGTCTCCCAATATCCTGTATCTATTTTAGTTTGCAAGAAACTAGCAAATAATTGATTGAATTCAGGAGTAAAATGTCCAGAAATCCAACATGTGTTTTCTTTAACATTTGTATTGTTAAGATTTAGTTGCTGTTGTTGATTAACATAAAGTTCGAATAAAGTCATTTTAGGATTATTACACAAACTGTACTTGTTAGATAACCAATCCATGCATGGAATATGTATTGTATCAGGTCTTAATTTTAAGACTTTTTCTACCATTAACTCTTCAATATCTTTTTGTTCAGTATCGTCTATACAAGTATACCAACCTTTTAAGTTATTAAGAAGTTCTATATCTTTTTTAGTTAGATTTTTGTAATCAAAGTAAGTTAACAAATGTGCTAGATTTACAATACGATGTTTGCCATTTATTTCTAAATTTATTTCGTGACTGTATCTACCAAATGTAGTTATTAAAAATATATTGATATCGTGTAAGTGGTGTGTTTCTATAAACTTCTTATAAGCATAGTATACAGATGCACCACTTTCACAGTAGTTAGTAATTTTACAAGAATATTGGTTTTCTATTATTTTAGACCAATGGTAATTGAATCCAATATCATAGTTACCATCGATCTTGGGTAGTGACCCAGTACCAAAACTATCTCCGTATAGTCCTATACTGGGTCCAAACATTACGCAGCCAAACGTACTTTTAGTTGATCAAAACCACCTACATATTCTTCATCTAAAAAGATTTGAGGAACAGTACGTGCTGTGGGGACTGCTTCTAATAGTTCTTCTTTGGTATACCCATCACCGATTTTTCTTTCTTCAAATGGGATATTACGTTGCTTTAATAATGCCTTTGCTTGGTCGCAATAAGGGCAGTTGTACTTACTCCAAACGATTGCTTTCATGTTGTTCTCCTTTTAATAAAAAGCGGTATTGCTAGTGTTAGAATATATCCTAAGGCAAAATACTCTAACGGATAGCAGGGGTTAATATTCCAATTGACTATAAAAGCCAAAATATAAAATAATGTTACGTTTAAAAACCAAGTCATATTATAAATTCGGAAGTTCGTCATAATCAATAGAATCACTCATTACACCAATTACGTAATTCGTTGATTCATTTTCTTGTAATGCTGTTTGTTTCTTACTAGTGTCACTATGCTTATTGAACCACGGAATAGGACTATTCTTTGGTGCAGGATTTTGATACTTAATACCGATTTCTTTCAATGCACTTACTGCTGTATAATCAACAAAGTCTTTTAAAATGTTTGCGTTAAGACCAATGACTGGACCCATCTTAAACAAATAATCAGCCCATTCTTTTTCTTCACGTATAACATCCATATATAGTTGATATACTTCTTGTTCGCACTCTTGTTTAATAGCGGCAAAACGATTATCTTCTTTAACAACTTGATTGATAAGATATGCTGTCCAGCCTTTATGCAATAGTTCGTCTTGTAAAATCAAACTAATAATATTACCGTTACCAATAAAGATTTTGTTTTCGACCATTGCTAGACTTGTGGCAAAACTCACCATGAATCTAAATGCTTCCAATGCATAACTTGCATGTAATGCCATATAGATTGCTTTAATGTGATCTTCTTCTGCGATATCTCCGTCTAGTTCGTAGGCGCAATTTAATTTATGCAAGTTATCATAGTATTTTCCAACACTACTTGCCATGTTAACAATTTCTTGTGTGTCGTGAATTGTATTGAATACATCCTTAGGTACATTATAAATGTTACGAATAATGTGGCTATAACTACGGCTGTGAATATTTGTTTCAAAGAATGTCCAGTTGTAAACAAGTGCCTCTAATTCAGGCAAACTAATTACTGGTGTAAAAATTTGACTAGGGCCACGTCCTTGCAAACTATCTAATGCAGTTTGTCTTAACAAATTACTTGTAAAGATATGTTTGACGGCATCACTTGCCTCTTTGAAGTCATTTGCATCTTTACTTAATGATACTTCTTCAGGTACCCAAAAGAATCCACGTGCTGTTGTTTCAAAGTCAGCAATCTTTTTATATTTGACTTCCTCAAATCGTTGAATGGTTACAGGACCCTGAGGGTCAAGAAACATCTTACGATTAAGATAGTCTGTCTTTGTGTTTAAGTTGTATTGTTGTTTACTCATCTTGTTTCATATCCAAATCTAACCCCAAAAAAGGTTCTAAGTACGGTTGCTTCTGCTTTAATTTCTTTAACCCAATGCTCTTCATCAGTACTATATATAACAAGTCGATTGGGGATAGGTAAAATTTCTACTCCATGAAAGCATAATTGACCACCCCAATCTTCTTCCCATTTTTCATTACAATAAATAAAAGCCTTATAATTTTCTGTCAAAAAAGAAACTTCTGTTGTATGTTTAATAGGTGCTCTAATATTGTCTTGATGTAAAGGAATTATATATCCAGGACTGCAATACTGAAAGAAAACGTTTTCTATTGGATTTAACTTTTCAGTATAGTTACTCAAAACATTTTTTATTTTCTCAATAACTGGTATAATACCTGACCCCATACCAATTAAGGGTGTGGTCAAATCACCATCTAAATTTCTATAAGGAACTGCCTCAGAATGGCTTTCAAAGATTTTTCCAAACTTACCTTTATAATGTTTATCCGCACTTTTACGCAGAAAGGATAAATCTGTATCTTCTAAAAAATTATCTTGTATGTGATACATTATAATTTACACGCTTCGCAATCTTCTTCTTCCATGTTTACCAATTCTGATGGTAAATCTACCAGTTCATCTTGGCTCTTACTACCAGCCTTGTTGATTAAACTGTAATAGAAAGTTTTTAATCCCCAATGATGTGCTTGCATTAAGTTCTTAGCAATTAGTGTAGTAGGTACTTTACGATCAGCAAAGTGTGCAGGGTTATAGAATGTGTTTGTACTAATGCTTTGATCTACGTATGCAGCTAGAATGGCTGCTGTCTTTAGATATGCATCACAGTCACGTTGATCCCACATCAATTGATATTTGTTTTTAAGTTTTGCATATTCTGGAACAACTTGAATAAATGATCCAGCCTTGCTTTCTTTAACACTAATCAAACTCATTGGTAATTCAATACCATTTGTGCTATTAATAACAACACTACTACTTTCAACAGGTGCAATAGCCATTAGTGTTGCATTACGTACTCCATATTGTTTCATATCAGTACGTAATGTTTCCCAATCAAGTTCAGGAGCAAAATCTGCTAATTCGTTTACTCCATTTGATCTACGTTCCCAAGGGAAAATACCCTTGCCATACCATGTCTTATCGCTATCTACACATGCACCACGTTCTTTTGCAAGTTCAACAGTGGCTTCTGTAAGATAGTATGCTTGATGTTCCATCCATGATTTAACATCTTGTAATGCATCTGGTTCGCCATATTTGTAATTTCGTTTGGCATGCCAATATGCTAGATTGGTAACACCAATGCCTAATGGACTGATTTCATCGTTGCTTAGTTTAGATTGAATAGAGAGATAGTCTTGGTAATCCAATATATTACAAAGACTGCGCTGAAGGATACGACAAGCACGGCGCATGTCTTCAGGGTTACGGAACGCACCCCAATTAATACTCCCCAAAGTGCATAGAGCAATACGCCCAGCATCATCATCCAAACGCTTAAAAGGCTTAGTAGGTAATAGAATTTCACAACATAGGTTACTCTGATAAATTGTATGATACTCTGTATCAAAAGGACCTTGATTCATTACGTTATCAATGAATACAAGATAGATTCGACCAGTATCTGTTCTTTCTTTTAATATACCGCTTTTGAATACTTCTTCGGCACTCATAGTCTTTTTACGCAAATCCTTGCGTTTTTCATACTTTACATAGAGTTCTTCAAATAACGTTGTGTTACTATAAAAGGCTTCGTATAAGTCTGGTACTTCATTCGGATCAAAGAATGTGATGTTTTCTTTGTTTTTAAAACGGCGCCAAAAGAATGCGCTAAGGACAACTCCGTAGTCCATGTGTCGAACTCTAGTTTCCTCTGTGCCTTGGTTGTTCTTAAGAACAATAAGATCATCAAACTGATGATGCCAAATGGGATAAAATACTGTAGCACTTGCATTACGAATACCTCCTTGACTGCAACTACGAAGGTCACCAAACCATTTCTTTAAGAATGGAATCATACCTGTGTGCATGATTTCGCCACCACGAATAGGACTACCTAAGGGGCGCAATCTGCCAATCTCTAAGCCAATACCAGCACGTTTGCTAGCATACTTAGCCATCATTTCTCCACTTGCGAAAATACTGTCCAAATCATCATCCGAGCGAATAAGTACACAACTACTAAATTGTTTAGTAGGTGTACCAAGCCCTGCCAAAACTGGCGTAGCCAATGTGAACAACCCATCACTAGCGGCGTTGTAATATTCTTTGATGTAACGCATTCTTGCGCTGTTTGGTTCTTCTTTGTGAAAAACTGTGGCTGCAGCCACAATATACCTAATCTGGGGAGTTTCATAAATTTCCTTTGTAGCACGATTGCGCACTAGATATTTTTCAATCATTTGCTCAATGGCGGCATATGAATATTGCTCGTCCTTTTCATGGTCAAGCATATCATTCATTTTGTTCCATTCTTCTTCTGTATACCATTCTAGTAATTCAGGAGTATACAAACCAACATCAATATTCTTTTTAACAATATCATAGAGGTGCGGAACCTGGTAGGATCCATATACATCCTTACGCAACATGCTTACACGTTGCTTGCCTGCTACATATTGATAATTCGTATGACCAATGTCTGGATTGTTTTCTACGTCAATCAAATCTACAATAGCACGTAGTGTTAGTTCATCAATTGCTCTGGTTGTAATGCCATCATAGAAATGTGGTTGAGCCTTGATTTCGATCATTGATTGACTTACATCTGCGATTCCATTACAAATTTTTGCTACTTGTGCTTGCCACTTTTCAATTTGAAGTGGCTCTGTTATACCTGATCTTTTGGTTACGTTGATTCTCATACTGTGCCTATTTTTTTAATTATTGTCTCGATACCGATTTTCTTGTTTACCTTAAATTCTGTTAGAGTAGTATTTACTACCGACCTTGGCCAGTAATTCATAATATATTTTGCGTTGTCAACCAGGACTAATACAACATCTACGTTATTATAATCGGTTGCTTCCACAATGTCAACGTCTTTTATTCCCAATAAGAAAAGGGTATAAACCATTCCCAATGCACGTGCGTAGTAACAATAATCGTTGTCACTAAGCAATTGCCATGGGTCAGGCCATGTTTCTATGTCATCTGGATGTAGATAGTGATTGCGCAATGGACATTGTTGCCAAAATGCATCTACTTCGATGCATATGGTTTCAATGTCCTTTTCTGTTAGATTGGTTTTTAGATCATTCCAAGTACGGAGTCTAGTGTAAAAATCTTGTAGGAAAACGTTCATCAGTAGTACTTATCAGCAATTTTACTGATTAATACAAATTAATTAACATCTACCTACTAAGACTTCAATTATACCGTCTGGTGTGTCACCATTATAGGACTGTAAAGCCTTACCAATGATTGTACCAGCACGTGCTTCATTGTTTGCTTTGGCGTATCCTGGAACTTCAGATGTAACCATTAAGTCACCCTTCACAACAGGTCCTTGAACCTTACATGGAACACGTCCCATCAATGCTAAGTCTACAACAAATTCACCTGCACATTCACTATTCATCAAGTAAGCAGGGTTAGTTGATACTACACCGGCAACTCTTGTGTTGTCTGCTGTTCCCAATGCAGTAACTTCATGATCACCACCAAACACTAGAACAGTACCTGGTTCATATGCTTTATCAGCAACATAACGTTCTGCCAAGTCAGCGTATGTGGCATTAAGTTTACTACCTGCACTTAGTGAGAAGTTACCAGTAATAGTACCTGCTGTTGTATTTGCACCAGTTGTCAATGTACCTAATGTTACTGCACCTGAACCAACCGACAAACTTGCACCAGTAATACCGTTTGTTACTGCTAGTGAACTTAGTGTACCAACTGATGTGATATTAGGCTGAGCCGCTGTTGTTACTGTACCTGCAGTACCTGCAGAACCGCTTACAGAACCTGTGATTGTTGCTGTAACAGTCAATGAACTTAATGTACCAACTGATGTAATGTTAGGTTGTGATGCACTTGACACGGTAGCCGCATAACTTGTTGTTGGGATACTCAATGTACCTGTTACGTTAGCGCCAGGAATATTTGTTAAACCAGCACCTGAACCATAATGGGCGCCACCTGAGTTAGCAATGATGTTACTACCAGAGATGTTACCTGTTACTGCAAGTGATGTTAATGTACCAACACTTGTAATGTTACCTTGTGCGGCGCCGTATACAGTACCTGCAACTAATGCATTACCTACTTGACCACTTACGTTAGCACCTGCTACTGAGTTAGCAGTAGTTGCATATGCCACTGCACCTGTTACGTTAGCACCTGTCAACTGTGTTAAGCCAGCACCGTTACCAGAGAATATACCTGTGTTAGCAGTAAATGCTGATGCTGTTACTGTACCACTTACACCCAAACTTGTTAGTGTACCAACTGAAGTAATAGCAGGTTGTGCCGCTGTTGTCACTGTACCCGCTGTAGTTGCTGTAGCAACTGACAAGTTAGCAACGGTAGTTGTTGATGTAACTACTAGAGGAGCAGTACCTGTTGCAACAGTTGAAATTAATTGACCAGATACGTTAGCATTACCTGCTGTAATATTGCCTGTTACTGATAATGATGTTAATGTACCAACTGATGTAATGTTAGGTTGCGCATTTGTATAAACAGTACCTGCAACTAATGCATTACCTACTTGTCCGCTTACGTTAGCACCTGCCACTGAGTTAGCAGTAGTAGCATAAGCGACAGCGCCTGATACGTTAGCACCTGCAACTGCATTTGCTGTTGTTGCATATGTAGCGAGACCAACAGCACCTGATACGTTAGCGCCAGCTACTGAGTTAGCAGTAGTTGCATAAGCAACAGCGCCAGTTACGTTAGCGCCAGCTACTGAGTTAGCAGTAGTTGCATAAGCAACAGCGCCAGTTACGTTAGCACCAGTGATAGAACTCAACGCACTACCATTACCATAATGATTACCTATGATGTTAGCACCATTGATATTACCAGTTACGTTTGCGTAACCTGTAACGTTTGCACCTGTTGAAGTAACAACTAATACGTTAGCAGTACCTGTAACGCTTAAGTTGATGTTACCGTTAGCAACTACGTTAACGTTACTGTTACCATCTGCAAGTGTGCTGATACCAGCAATGCTAACATTGGTAACTTAACAGTTAACGGTACGTTGACCGCATCAAG
>Ga0208257_1000170_pt1 | contig 21797 bp, 25 predicted proteins | sample CryBogCBH10Sep07_FD_184610 | JGI IMG/M metagenome (GOLD analysis project Ga0208257, IMG submission 184610) | Freshwater microbial communities from Crystal Bog, Wisconsin, USA - CBH10Sep07 (SPAdes) | ecosystem: Environmental > Aquatic > Freshwater > Lake | place: Crystal Bog, Wisconsin, USA... | reverse complement strand
GTATACGTTTGAGGAACCAGTTTGTCTAGAAGCACCCCCACCTCCACCGCCACCTTGAAGGGTAGCGTTAACAGCGGTTACACCTGTAGGGACAGTCCAGGAAGTACCAGAGGTAAGAGTTACTACAAAGCGTGTCTTTCCTCCCAAAGAGGATAACGTAACTGTCATTTAAGCGACCTTCCATCCATAGCTAGTTCCAGTAAAGATAAGGGTGGCAGCACCATAAGCGACGTCAATCACGAAGTTTTGGTTAGAGCCATGAATATAGTTAAATCCAGTGCTACCTGATGGGGCAATAGTTAGGTTAAAGTTTGCTGATTGTCCATTTGCATCAAAGACACGGATTTCATCACCCTGAGACGGGGTTGATGGCAAAGTCAGAGTTAGTGCTGTACCAGTAGTGTTGACAAAGTATTGGCTACGAGCAGCAAGACTTCCACCAGTTCCAGTAAGCTGAACTGTAGTCCACACTGTAGGGGAAGAGCCTGCAGTTCCTTGGGCACCCTGTGTACCTGTGGCGCCTTGTGTTCCCGTGGTGCCTTGTGCTCCTGTTGTGCCTTGGGCACCCGTAGTGCCTTGAGCACCTAGGCCTGCGTACACATCCCAGGATGTGCCATTCCATCTTTTGACTGACATAGTTAGTATTCTCTCAGTTCTATGCTGTTATTTCAGGGGCAACAAATTCATCTTTAACTGGGTCGTAAGTGAACCCAGCTCCAGCATAACGACCACGGAAGTTGTTGTTATACGAGGTCTGCTTCCATTCGGTATCTTCTCCATAGAGAGATTTGCAGAAGGCAACGCCAATAGGCTCTGATTCAGGGAAGTTCTTATTCTCAATAACTTCGTTATTAACCACGATTACTTGAGTAACAATATTGTTTTCTAATTTTGCAAAATGTGCCATGCGTTATCCAATCACCACTACAACGTAACCTGAACCGCCAGTACCACCAGCGTAAGAGTTGTTGACTCCTTGAAGGTCGGTTCCTCCACCACCGCCACCGCCACCTGTGTTAGTAGTTCCATTTGAACCTCCAGTTCCTGAAGAAGTTCCTTCGTTTCCGCCCTTTCCTCCACCTCCAGCGCCACCGTTAGCGCCAGTAGGCCCACCAGATGACCCTCCTGAACCTCCACCACCAGCGTAGGTAACGGAAGACCCAGTAATTGAGTTGGCAGACCCAGCCCCACCTACGGCAGGAACAGAAGAAGTAGAGGAAGTTCCAGCTGCGCTAGCGCCTCCACCAGAACCTCCATAAGAGCTAGATGCTCCCCCATTGTTTCCTTGGCTAAATAACGCTGACCCTGTGTAACCACCCGAACCCCCATTAGTGGTTCCGTTAGACAAGAATCCGCTACCTTGTCCTCCACCCATTGCAATAATTTGTGGCACAGAAAGAATCGCTGATGCGTTTGTGTTTGTTGCTAACCCTGACCCACCTGCACCTACCTGAACAGTCAAGGCTCCAGCGCTTAGGTACGCAGAGGTGCTATAAATGTACCCACCTCCACCGCCACCACCTCCAGGGCTAGTGTTAACCCCTGAACCACCACCTCCACCACCACCTACTACAAGTACTTCAGCAGTTCCTGCAGTACCCACAGTGATTGAACCAGAGCCAGTAAACTTATAGATGGTCTTACCAGCACGAGTAGAAGAGTCAACAGTAGGAGAACCAGTAGTAGCAGTTATAGTGGCTTTACCAGTTCCTGGTGCAGCGATGGGTGAGAATAATGGCATGAGGTCTCCTTATGCGTACTTAATTGGGCCTGATGCGAACACCGTGAATGCAGCAGAGCCTGTCTTTAATACGTTGAACTGGTACATATCAACGCCTGATGCGTTTCCAGAAGATGGAGCCGTTCCACCAGACCACTTAACAGTGACGCCTGATGTTGTTCCGTCTACTTGGTAAGCATTTGGGTAGTAGGCTGTTGAGCCATTTGTTACAAGAAGAACAAACGTCATTGTTTCGCCTGTTGTCATAATGGAGTTCAACGTCGTACCTGAAGCGTATGAGATGTTGAGTGTTCCGTTACCAGTGGCGTTGCTTGTTAAGTAGTGAACAGATGTGTTGGTTGAAACGTAAGCTGTGTAGCCTGAAGTGGTTAGCGCAACTGCGTTGATGTAGATGTTCTCAAAAGGGTAAGCAAGTGCAACGCCTGAAATAGTTGAAACAGTTGAACCAGACGATATAGTGGTAGTACCAATAGTTGGAGCTGTGTAAGTGCTTCCTTGGGTTCCCTGTAAGCCTTGGGCACCTTGAGCACCTGTTGTTCCTTGAGTTCCCTGCAACCCTTGAGCACCTTGGATACCTGTTGTAGCAAGCGAGTTATCAATCCACACATCACCTGTTACAGGGTACGACGGCGTTGTTGTACCAATAAACATGCGGCTACCAACGAGGTTGTCGGTATTAAAGTGTTGGCCTGCGCCCGTATTCTGTGCCATTATGCGATAGTGCTTCCAAATGCGTGGAAGGTAATTGCGCCTGATGTACCAGAGGCAACTGTAATCTTGTCAGTTGAAGCCAAAGTAACGCCAAGAGTCCAGGTCGATGTGCTGTACGCTGGAACTGTTTGTTGGTAAACAAGGGCGTTAGCTGTAGTTGCTGAGGCTGCGGCAACACGAACGTAGACCGTCGCTGTGGCTGCTGAAGCAGTAGTGTTACAAGCGGCGATTGTTGATACCACGGTAGCCGCTGCTGCAGTGTAAAGGTCTGCGTTAGAGCCTGCTGGTGTCTGTTGGCCTAGGGTTAAATATGAGGTTGCCATACGTGGAGAACTCCTTTAAAGGGGACGTATCAAATTATCCCCATTAGAACCCTCTTTGTAAGGGTAAATGGGTGGGTTAAAACAGTCAGCGTTCCTGGTTACTAGGCTGGGATTGACCCATATCTGGTCTTGGATATTCCAACCCCACTCAAACGAGGTATCCACAAGGGCAAAGCCATTTTGGACCATGAACTCCACGACCTCTTCAGTGGTCCTATGGTCATCATGGACAGCTGTCCGCTCAGTCTCTAGGTGGAGCATCTTTACGTCTTTGAGTCTTTCGCCAAATCCTTGGAGCACCTGCCAGCTATAGCCTTCGGTGTCTACCTTGATAACATCAATTGTACCAGTGACTCCCAGATTTGATAAGAGGGTGTCCATCCGTAGAGATGGCACTACTATCTTTGTAAGCTTCCCCTCGTAATACTCAGGGGCGGGGTCAATAGACCTATCCTTATTGAAAATAGAGGAAGTACCAACAACTTCTTTATTATCGCTATTTACTACGTGGAACTCGGTCTGCCCATCTTCATGGGTGATAGCTCCAAAGACAACTGACATCCAAGGGTACTTAGAGCGAGTAAGGGCCACAGCCTCCTCACTAGCATCCACAGCGATTACCGTGGTGCTCTTAAGGTTCTTATAAAGGTAGTAGGCATCATCTCCATCACGTGTGCCAATATCAATAACAATAGGGGCTCGTTCTCCAAAGAACTTTCGGTAGTTAGTGACCACAGGTTCTAGTGGGTCAAAGGCGTCGTAGTTCTCAAATAGAGATAGGTTGTTGATAATCGCGGTGTGGTACTCGTGGGAGATTTCCTTGCCAAGTATCTCAGTGAATACCTGTACGGATTCATCTTTACGACCTACCCACCATGCGCTTACAGCCTTCTCAAATTCCAAGCCATACGTTCCTGGGTAGCCCACATCTACAGGAAGGGGGCTAAGGCGCTTGTTAGCTACAGATAGGCCAACCTCAGCATGTGTGTAGCACTCTTGCCACTTCTTCTCTCTTTCAAGTTTTTGAGATAGAAGGAACCATGCCTCAGGTCTTTGTGGCAAATACGCTAGTGCTTTAAGCAAAAGGTTCATCACAGTGGACTCACGATAGGCCTGGTGCTCAAAACACTTGGCAGACTTTAGTAACGAGGCGTATACATACTCTGGATGGGTCTCATATCCGTACTCAGCAGCACGCAGATAAAAGGAGATAGCGGAGGCGGTTTGGCCAATCTCCTCATACTCTTGTGCAATTTTGACACTGAGTACGGGGTCAAAAGGAGACTCTGCTAGTCGTTTTACTAAGTTCTCAATTGCCATAATTAAGCGCCTCTTCTACCATTTCATCCACCACAGCCTCTGGAACTTGTAAAGCAAAAGCAGCATTGTCTGAGTATCCAAAGGTAAGAACTAGGTCAGAGCCTAGTATCGCTGCGCCTACGCAGAACTCAATCTGGGCATCAAGGAACGAGAAGTTCTCTTTAGATAGACCGATAAGTGTGAAGCTATCGTCCCAGACCGCTACACGGTGACGGTACTTGCCGTTCTTCTGCCCTAGGTAGTTCTTGTACAGAACCACCTCGTGAGTAATAGCGATGTACTTGCCCTTCCACCTGATTACCTGAGAGCCCCCACGCTGGTCTGTAGGCGGGATTAGGCCGTAAATCAAAGATGTTTGTGTTGAGCGAGCTGGCAAATCAGGGAAGGCTTGGACTACCTCGGTAGGGTAAGACCATTTAATAAAGTGAAACTGCTTATCTAGTATAGGCATCCAGTTCTTAGAGCAGTATGCGTTAGCCTCTACCTCTGGGATAGGCTCTGGAATACGGATACGAGATACCTCTTTAGCAGTCCACACTGCCTTATCAAGTTCAATCTCTGAGAGCTCCATACGCCCAATACCTGTAGTGGTGGTATCTCTGCGAACTCCAATAGCGTAGTACTTGCCGTCCCACTTAACGAGACGAGCATCTTCTTCTCCTACGAATTCCCACACAGCAGGAACATCTAAAGCAGAGGTGTCAATCTTTGTGTAGTTAGTGACGTTTAAGTCCTCATCTAAACGACATAAGTAGTTGGTGGTTACTAAACGAGGGTCTTGCTCAGGATGAGCATAATGAAGCGGCCCCCAAATACTAGGAAACCTCTGGTCATGTTCAGAGTGGTAAAGGGTGTAGTTGATGTGGCGCACAATACACAGGATGTCCCCGTCTTCATCTATAAAGATAGATGGGTTCATCAAACCTGTGCCACCAGTAGCCTCAGCAGGAATTATAAGAGGAGATAGCTTTCCTCCTCGTGATACTGCTACTTGCACCAAATTCATGGTGTAAGTTTATCCTACATACCACCAAACAAGAGGATGGTTACCGTAGGGTCTGCAGCAGTTGCTCCTGTTGAACCCTGTGCACCCTGTACACCTTGTGGGCTTTGAATACCTTGAGTTCCCTGTAGACCTTGAGTTCCTTGAGTACCTTGAACTCCTTGAGGGCTCTGGATACCTTGAGTTCCCTGCAATCCCTGAGTACCTTGAGCACCAGTTGCTCCTTGAGCACCTGTAGCTCCTTGAGTACCAGTAGCGCCTTGTGCACCTGTGTAGCCTTGAATTCCCTGAGAGCCAGTTGCTCCTTGGGTACCCGTGGTTCCTTGAGCGCCCGTAGTTCCTTGGCTTCCTGTTGTTCCTTGTGTACCTTGTACAGTTCCGCTGGTGATAAGGGTTGCTGAAAAGTAGGTTCCCTGACCGTTAGTGTTGCCACCCCATTGCAGAGTCTGCGAAGTGGTGTTACTGGTGTAGGCAGTGAAGTCTACGTAATCGGTAGAGCCATTAAGGTAAACAACTTTAGAGCCACCTTGTGTGTACCCATTAGCGGTGGACACAGAGGTTTGATAGATGGCGATTGTGCTGCCATTTTTTCTTACCTGAGTATTAGTTTGGGCGCTGCTAAGTGCACCCGTTGCCCACCAAGCATCAAAGTTAATAAGGTAATAACCAGCGATAGTTGGCGTAAATCTTTTTGCTGTTGGGTCGTACCAACCTTGGGGGTCAAAGTCATCAACAAAAGCAATTAACGCATCCGCACCAGCAGTGACCGTTTGGTCGTTAGCCAGTCTTCCGTTAGTTGTGTAGCTAGTAGCAGTTAGCTGACCGCCGTTAAGGCCCTGGATACCTTGGATACCTTGGGTGCCTTGTGTTCCCTGTGCGCCAGTAGTTCCTTGTGCACCAGTGGAGCCTTGGCTTCCTGTGTAGCCTTGAGCACCTTGAGAGCCAATAGAGCCCTGGGTACCTTGGGTACCTTGAGCGCCTGTTGTTCCCTGTGCCCCAGTAGAACCCTGACTACCTGTAGTGCCCTGTGAACCCGTAGTTCCCTGTGCTCCTGTTGAGCCTTGAGAGCCCGTAGCTCCTTGGGAGCCTGTAAATCCTTGAAGACCTGTAGAGCCTGTAGCGCCTTGAGTTCCCTGTGAACCAGTAGAACCAGTGGTTCCTTGGGTACCCGTGGTTCCTTGTGAGCCTGTAATTCCCTGAGTACCTTGTGTGCCTTGGCTACCTGTCGTACCTTGTGCACCCGTTGTACCCTGAGAACCCGTGGTTCCTTGCGTACCCTGGTCTCCAGTTGTTCCTTGTGCGCCAGTCGTACCCTGAGCACCAGTAGAGCCTTGAGTACCCGTTGTACCTTGGTTTCCTGTGGTTCCCTGAACACCCTGTGTTCCCTGAGCGCCTGTTGTTCCTTGAGAACCAGTCGTACCTTGAATACCTTGAAGTCCTTGGGTTCCTTGAATTGCATAAGCAACTTGAGTAGCAGTAAGGATAATTCCAGGAGTAATTGGGGTTGTTGGAGTTGTACCCGCAGCAATTGTTTCAATAGATACTGCTGTGCTTTCTGCCTGCCACATGAACTGAATTTCATCATTTGCAGCAACAGTAAAGACGTAGTTAACAGTTTCAATTGTTTGTCCGTTAGCAGAACCGTGTTTATTTGGAACCGTCATTTGACTGGTTGAGTATGGGACATCCGTACCGTTAAGACGCAACCACATATTTGCGTTATAAATAGAGCTAGACGTATTAACTAACTGAATAGAGATAGTGATGCTGTATGTTCCAGCATGTTGGAAGACAATCCCCGTACCTGAGTCATTTGTTACGCCAAATGCTTCATAGGTGTTGTTAATACTGATTGCATAAGCAGTTGTGGTATTTGCAACAGTTTGGTTAGTAGTATCGTAGAAAGAGCCGTAGTAAGCAATAGTTCCACCAGCACCTTGTGCGCCAGTTGCACCTTGAGCACCTACGCCAGAGGTTTGAGTAAAGTGGATGTTGTCAGTTCCAATACGGATGCTACCATCAGAGTTAGAGCCGTTGCCAATTTGAATCCACGCTGTTCCACCGTAGGTAGTTCCGTCTGTGACGAATACCCAGTCACCCTCTTCTACTTGTCCTGTAAGATGGTTGTCATAGTCAGTAGCACGAGTCAACTTCCATGGAGTTGAAGAGCTACCTGTTTGAGTAACTGTATAAACACCATTTTGAATTTGCGCTACTTGACCTGCAATAAGAATGCGGTCACCAACAGCAAGATACGGAGTTGTATAGCCATCTACCGAGAGCGTTCCATTAGAAGACGCAAGAATATAAGCACCAACACCAGTTCCGTTTTCTGCATCAGCAGAACCGTTGTAGTAGGTAGCACCATTTCCTAGTGGTGATGCTTGAACAGCTTCTACAGATTGGTGAGCGTTTTGACTAGAAGCAGCTCCTTGAATACCCTGAATACCTTGGGTTCCCTGGGTTCCTTGAGCACCAGTATTACCTTGAACACCTTGAGTGCCCTGCACTCCTTGAGAACCAGTTGTGCCCTGTGTTCCTTGCACTCCTTGTACGCCTTGAGTACCTGTGTTGCCCTGAATTCCTTGAGTACCTTGTGCGCCCGTAGCTCCTTGAGAGCCAACGTTTCCTTGAGTACCTTGAGTTCCCTGTACACCTTGACTGCCCGTTGTACCTTGAGAGCCTGTGGTGCCTTGATGTCCTTGAATACCTTGAACACCCTGTGTTCCTTGAGTGCCCTGAGAGCCAGTTGTTCCTTGTGAACCTACATACCCCTGAACACCTTGTGAGCCAGTATCGCCAATAGCGCCCTGAGTTCCAGTGGTGCCTTGGCTTCCAGTTGCGCCCTGCGTACCTGTAGTGCCCTGAGTACCAGTGTTTCCTTGTACACCTTGAGTACCTTGGGAACCCGTATCGCCCTTAGAGCCTGTGTAGCCCTGTACGCCCTGTGAGCCAGTGTCACCGATAGCACCTTGAGTACCTGTGGTTCCCTGTGCGCCGTTTGAGCCAGCTAGTCCTTGTGCGCCTTGAGACCCAGTTGCACCATGAGTGCCCTGGTTACCTTCGGCACCTTGTGAGCCTACAACGCCCTGAGTACCTTGAAAGCCTTGAACTCCTTGTACGCCCTGAGCGCCATCATTACCTTGTAGGCCTTGAACGCCTTGAAGTCCCTGTGTGCCTTGAGTTCCATCAGTTCCCTGTGCGCCGTCATTTCCTGAAGTACCTTGTAGACCTTGAGTTCCTTGTGCTGCAACTAATTGCCAGTAATCGGTATTGGTTGGGTCAATCCCTTGTAGTCCGCTACCTGCATAACAGACGTACATGCTGCCCAAATAGGAGACCGTATCCCCAATGTGGTAGTACGCGTAAGAGTCGCTGTAGTCTCCTTTGAAAGAAAACCCTTGTCCATCAGCTCCCTGAAGGCCTTGTGCGCCATCGTTTCCTTGAGCACCATCAGCGCCCTGTAAACCTTGGGCACCTTGTGCTCCATCAGAGCCTACGTAGCCAGCAGCACCTTGAGCACCATCAGCGCCCTGTAGCCCTTGCGTACCTTGTACGCCTTGTGCCCCAGAGCCAGTACCAACCCACTCAGCGCCATCCCATGTATAGAGGGTGTTATCAACCGTATTGAAATAGACGTCACCAATAGACGGACTGGTTGGCGCAGAGGCCAAATGCAGTACGTTAAGAGGTGTTAAAAACCTACGGCTCATGTACGCCCTTTACTGGTTGTTAGCCAACTACTACTACACGGAATGCGCCTACTCCTGGTGCTACGGCAAAGTTTACAGTAACTTTTGAGGTATTTGCGTGGATTACGTCAGCAAAAACTTCTTCATACGTAGATGTGTCGTAGATTGTTACCTGAACATCCTGTGTTCCAAAATCGTGTATGACGTCAAAAGAGGTAGTAACAGCATCACCAATTGTTGCTGCGTACTTCTTAGCAAGGGATGTGTAGCCGCTTACTTGGAGGGCACCCGTGTCACCATTGAACTCAAGGCCTGTACCAGCGTTTACGGCAATACCGCTTGAGGTAAGCGCCATGCCTTGAGTGCCTTGAACAACTGCGGAGATAACACCAGAAGCGATGCTGATTCCGTTGCCCTGTGTGTACTCTCCAGCAGCAGAGAACTGTGTCCATGTTGAAGCACCTGCGGTAAACGCTGTGATAATCCAACCTTGAGCAGCGTATGTGCCCTCAGTTACGAGTGTGTAAGAGCCTTCCTTAAGAGCCTGGTCTTCAGGGTCTGTAGAGGCAACAAGCATGTTGGTTCCGCCGTCAAAGACGTAGATACCATTTTGAGTAGCATCTGTCTGTGACTTAACAAGTACACGGTTACCTGCGTTAAGTTCAACGCCACCAATTACCGTAGTAATTGGCATAGTAAGGTCAATGTTTACATCAGAGGCGGCAATTACTGAGCCAAGTACAAAGAGGCCTGACGCAATGTTATGGATGTCAGAAATTGTTGCAATTTGATTTCCAGCAGTAACTGAGCCGATGTAAGAGTGAGAAGAGTCAGACTGAAGAACAAGGTTATTTTGGTTTGCGCCAATAATAAGGTTCTTATCGGCATCGTAGTTAATAGAGCCGTACTGTGTTCCACCATCGGTTTGAGATGCGTAGAAATTCTGGTTACCGTGTAGGTCAACCGTTGCTGCACCAGCGCTTGCGGTTACAACAAAGTCGTTGTTACCAACTGCGTCCATAATATGGAGATAGCCGTCTGTTGCAGTGTCTATGCCACCGACGTATACGCCGTTCTTTACATAAAGGTTGTTGCCTGAAGTGATGTTGTAGCCGCTAGCAGTTTGGAAGTTTCCTTGTGACTCCACGATGTTATCTGGAGTAAAGGTGATGTTTCCGTTATGTGACTCAAGGTTGAGTTGGTTAATGGCAGCAACCGTAAGGCTTCCGTCAGATGGGTGGGCAAGCACTGCACCACGGTTGGTGTCATCAGCCAGATGAAGTTCTAGCTTTGTAATGTGAACTTCTGTGCCAGGTGCTGAAACTACAGAATTAAGTTTTAATTCTCCAGTGTCAACATTGAAGACGTTAGAGTCAACAGACGTAATATAAGCAGCGTTAGTGATATCACCAAGGGTCGCTACTTGGTTAGCAGCATTTCCACCTGCATCAAGGGCGTTGTTCCAACCAATGTAGACTTTACCTGAACCAGTACCAGAGGTAGAACCAGTGTAAAGAATGATGTTTCCGTTAGCACCGTGTGCTGGGTCTGCTCCTGCACGAAGTGCAAGGTCTCCAGAAGACTCTAAGTGAAGTGCTGGAGCAGTAGAGCCGCTACTTATAGGGCTGGGATTGACAAACAAAAATCCTGATGCAGAGTTACCTTCGGAGGATAGGTTAACAAGAGCGTTGATGTTAACGATTCCAGTTGCAGCAGTGTACGTGTAGTACCCGTGGTAAAGGTCATTTACTGAGGTTGAGGTATCAACTTTGAATACATTTGTTCCAGAAGCCGTCTGTACGGTGATAGAACCAGAGTCTCCTGCAAAAGTTCCACCAAGGGTAAGGCTATCTGCAATGTTAACGTTATTAGGGAGGCTAAGGGTTACATCTCCTGTAGAGGATGATGCAGTGATTTGGTTAGCGGTTCCGCTAACTGAGTTGACATACGAGGCGTTTCCAGGAGCTCCGATTTGAAGCCAAGTAGTTCCATTGTCAAGATAAAGGGTTTGAGTGTCTGTCGTAGCATAGACACGGCCTGCGTTACCTGCAGCTGGGCGGTCTGCAAAAAGACCGTACTCAATAGAGCCGCCTACGGCATTCCAGTTAGTACCGTCATAGACACGGATTTCCTTAGCTACAGTGTTGTAGTACGCATGACCAGCGCCGTATGGGCTTGGGTTAGCGTCAAGGTTCTGAATCTTGAAGTTCGTAAGCTCAAGACCAGTAAGGCTAATCGGTGTGTAAAATTTACGGGACATCTGGCTATCTCCTTAAGATAGGTAGGCTTCGCCACTAAAGGACGAGGTGAAGGTGACCCGTACAGTGTTCCGATTTAAGTGCAGTATTTCGCCTTCGCAAATAGCTCCAGCAGAGTCCATTGTAGTGACATTTGGGTAGAAATTTAGGTTATGCGTGATTTCCCATACGCTAGAGGCTGACCCCTGAATATGGTGGTAAGAGACTGCAAGCGTTAATCCAGAGATACCTTGGGTTCCCTGAGGGCCTTGAGTGCCTTGAGTACCCTGCACGCCCTGGGCCCCAGTAGCTCCACCCTGCCCTACAAGGACGACTGAAGGCGGGGTTGGGTTAGTTCCTTGTACCGTGACTACTTGGATGGCAGGAGGCATCTGTGGGCGCACAGTAATGCTCTGAAGGCCACACGTGTGGTACGAACCGACGCAACGGCAGTATTGGTTAGTCAAGGGTGGTCTCTTGTGTGGTAAAGACCTGTCCTCTTAAGTACGTGTTTTCATAGGTAGGGTCATCGGTTGATGTGGCTTGCAAATCCCAGAAAGCACGAGGAGGCAAGTACGCTGTAGAGTTTTTATCTAGGGAAATCTTAAGCTTGCTGAGCGAGCTTGAGGTGGAGAGAACAGTGATGTCAAATGTTGCATAAAGAGCAGGGGCATTTGGATAAGTACGAACTTGGGCTTTCCACTCAAGACCTGTAATATCAAATGGGAAGTCGAGCTCTTCGCTGAAAGAGTCACCTTGGTAAATGATGAGGTCTGCGACCTGCACATAGCTTGGGAATGGGGTACGGCCCAAAAGGTCATTTTGAATATAAACACGCTCTGGCTGACGAGAGTCATCAATTTCTTGAGCCATGTAAACAGGAACAAGCTTGTTAGTGGTGCGGGAAATACGACGCAGAGTTCCCATCTCAATACGCCAAAGGCCAATGTTAAGCGCTGCACAAAGCTGCTTGTATTGGTCCCAACGGCTTTGAATTGTTTGAGTAAGTTGGCGATAACGCTCAGAACGTGGGATGCTCACACCGTCTGGCGCTTGGATATCAATATCAAAGGATGCGTCAGTAGCAAGTGCCCAAAGCGCCTCAATAGTTGCAAGGATAGCAATTGGGTACTCTTCAACAGCAGGGATGAGGTTAATGGTCATCTGACTTCCTAAGCCGTTTGTACGGTTGTAGGTGTGCTGTTCTACTGCCGTGTTAACAAATCGGCAGATATCATCATCTGTAAAGTAACGATAGACAAGGCCACGAATAAGAATGGCTGAGTTAGCCGCTGGGGTGTGGACAAAGTGGACTACGCCAACATCTGCCTCTAATGTGTACCCTGTTGTTACTGCTTGAGGAGTTCCGTTTACATAGACCTCTAATGTGTAAGGGTCAATAGGGTGGATTGCAAGTGGGAAGTCTGACTTCTGACCATCACCAGTAAAAGTAAGCGTGAACTGCTTTGGCTGGTCACCAAGTTCTAAGCGAACCCGTGAGGCAAGGTCGTAAATATTTGCCACAAAAACTCCTCACATGTAATGCTCTAATGATGTCGGTAAATCGTAAAAAAGTCTCTATAAACGAAGAAGGCGGCATCGCTGCCGCCTGCTCCACCGATATTTAGCTTAGATAACTCCAGCTAGATAACCTTTTTCCTGAAGATGTTGGGCAACATCCTTTGTGACCTTGTACTTCTGGCCAGCCTTAAAGTTATAGTTGTTTCCTGAGCCTAGAGTCATGTTCTCAACGTTCTCAATTACTCGGATTACAACCTCTGCATCGTTACCGATAGCAGTTGGGTCATCGACAATGACTGTCTGGCGCTCTGGGATTGTTGCGTCAATCACTTCTGTCTCTAGCTTAATCTGAGCCTCGGCGGTAGCCATAGACATAGAGTTTGCTGTTTCCTGCATTACTTCGAGGTTCTGAGCCATAAGCTTCTCGCGTGTACGGCCAGTAACATCTGTTGGTTTTGCCTTTGTTGCCATTTTTGTATTCTCCAATGTAGTAACTCGGTTAGATAAAGTGGGGGCCGAAGCCCCCACTCTTTAAACTAGGGTTTTGCTTAGTTGGTTTCTGCAATAACGACAGCTTGGTCTGTGATAAGACCGAGGCCGAAGATTGAGTACCAAGCAAGTGCGTGCTCACGACCGAAGTCAAGGATACCGCCATCGCGGAGCTCGACTGGGAGTGAGATAGCGTGACCGAATGCGTTATCTCCGATGAAGATAGCGGAGTAGCGGTCTGCAGCGCCGTTACCTGTGTATGTTGCAGGGGTTGTGTAACCTCCGCCAGGTGTGACTGTTGGGTTAGCAACTGCTGTGTCTGCTGAGTAACCTGAACCAGCACCGCCAGCAACCTTGAGAACCTGTGTTGTCTCAATGAATACGCAATCGTAAAGACGACCGATTTCACCGAGCATGAAGTTTCCTGGAGCTGCGTACTTGGTTACTTCAATGAACTCAGGATTGTCACGAAGCTTACGGCTTTGGTGTGGGTGCACGAAAGCAACGTAGGTCTCGCCCAACCGTGGGATGTTCTTGGTTGAGAGTGTCTCAACTGCATCCTTAACGGTGTGAGTTGTGAGGTTGAAAGTACCAGTCATGTTTGCACGAGCTGTTGCACCTGAACCAGAAGGCTTTGTGCCATCTGCGTACCAGTTGTTTACAGCTGAGAGGTTAGAGCGGTCTTCACCGTAGATGGTTGAAGTAGCTGCATAGAGTGTGTCGCGTGAGAGCTGGTCAAGATAGACAGCCATGTTACGACCAAGAAGACGTGAAGCAGAAGCCATAACGTCATCGAATGAAGCGTTGAGCAAAAGCTCTGAAACAGCGAGAGCATAACCATGCTCGCCAACAGTGATTGAGAACTGTTGAGCTGTGAGAGCGTTTGTCTGCATACGAACACCTTCGACGAGCGGTGAAGCAAAGCCGAGGTTGTTGTAACGCATGAAGTTAATCTGGAGACCAGGAGCAACACCAAGCTCTGTCTTCTTAACAGCGAACTGCTCGAAGCGAAGGATTGGCATAGCCTGGAACAAGATTTCCTTAGACCAGATGGTCTGGATAGCTTGTGTAAGCTGGGTATTTGTACCTGAGTACGCTGTAGGTGCGGCAGCTAAATTGCCTGTACCTGTAATTCCTGAAGCCATTTAAATGGTTCCTCTTTCTAAAGGGGTGGGATGAGTTGTGGTTTAACCGAGCAAGCCCGAAGTCTTACCTTGTGCCGCTGGGCTCAAGAGACGACTTCTATATTTGGCGTATTCATTCATAGGCATTGCCGCAATATCTTCGGCGGTGAACTGACGATTCTCCGAATTAACTTCCAGTGCTCCTGCTGGAGGCAAGGTCGCCCTTGTTCCAACCATGCTTTGACGCTGTGCCTGTTGTGCAGACATCGCATCTTCAAAAATGCTCGCTGTCTGAGCCTTAAGGTCTTCCAAGCTTGAGTTAAGTTCCTCTGGGGTATTACCCTGGAGATACTTCCAAAGCTGTGGCATGACGTTATCTCGTTCAGCCTCTATTAAGTTTTGTTTGTAGCTATTGAGTTCAGCAAAAGCTCTCTCACGCTCCAGAAGAGCGAAGGCACGTTGCGTCTCCTGACGCTCACGCTCCAACTGCTCCTGCAGCTCTTTAGCAGTTAGCTTAATAAGGTCCTTGGCATCAAGTTCCTCTTCAAGCTTTGCTTTTTCTTTGGCTTCCTTCTTAGCAAGCTTCTCAGCTTCCTCGGCAGCCTTACGAGCGGCTTTCTCTTCTTTTTCTTTCTTAAGCGAAGCAACTTCATTCTTTAGCTGTTCGATTTCAGGATAGAGTTTGCTCTTTTCCTGTGAACGAACCTTTGCTAAATCATCCTCTGTATAAAACTTTGGAGTTGAAGTTGGTGCTTCAGTAACAGTGGGCGCGTCAACGCCAGACACATTTACTACTGGAGCGGTATTGGCTTCTACCTCAAAGGCAGCTGCCATGTTTTCTGCTGTACTCATGGTTCTATTCCTTACGTCCTAGGGGTCGTTTTCCGATGTGAGAGCTCATATGACCTAACAGTTATATTCTTATTTTTGCCTTACTTTACGAAAAAGTCAGCGTAAACGCTTACTTTTCATATTCGTCTGGATTACGTCGCTGAGGCAACATAGTTCCATACGCTTCCGTAACTAGCTTGTTACGTAAGTCCATTTCGCCCATGTTCGCTTGCTCAAGAGCCTCATCCATTACGGGGGCTACTGGCTGCATTGGAGGCTGGGTACCATTGCCTGGGGCAGGTGTACCTGGGGCTGCGCCTTGCATAAGAGGTGCTCCACCCATTCCAACTGCGGAACCAGTGAGTTGAGCAATCTCTGTCTCAATTTGGGTTTGTAGAAGCTTAAGTGCGCCATCGGCTGTAGCGTCATCCAAGAGCTCTTGTCGGATTTCGTTGAGCTTCTCTGCTGGGAATTCCTCGCCAAGTGTGCGAAGTGCGCCTTCCTTTGACTCCAAACCAAGAGAAAGGAGGCTTTGGATTTCGTTAAGGGCGATAAGCTTGTCAAGAGGGAGTGGCTGTGGGAAGTGTACGTATGAACGGTAGGTAAGAGGGTCTTGTGGGTCTAGACGGTCTAGCTGACCCTTCTTGAGCTTTACATCCGTAGTTGGGTCCCAGATAAAGGTATCTGGCTCCTTGACTGCAAGGGAGAGAAGGATGAGCTCATTGACACGCTCTAAGCCGTGTGCGTACTGAATAATCTTCTGGTGATAGCGGTTCATCAAAGGCTGGAATTGGATAGAGAGCGCTACACCAGAAGTATTTGAAATAGGCTGTGCTTGTCCAAGGGCGGTTTCAGGAACACCAATCATTTCGTGCATTGCCTTCTTGAGCATTGCAAGGTAGTCCATAGCACCCTTGAGGCCTTGTGAACCGCCTTCAAGGTTTTCTACACGAGCATCCTTAGGTAGGCCGCCCCATACCTTATTAGCGCCCTTTTCTAGTTGTGAAGCTTTTGCTCCAATAATGACCGTAACTGGCGCGGCATGGTAATTAACAATATCGGCAATGTCAGTAGCAGTTTCGTTGTAAGTGCGATTGATGTTAATAATGTCATTGCAATCGCTAAGGCCCCAAGGAGAACCACTGATACGAACATTTGGAATATGAACAACAGGAATGACACCAAGCGGATTAGGGCGCGAGTCAATAAGCTCATCATTGATGTATTCCTCAATCATGTCATCAGTCAAGATTTCGGTATACGTGAATACTTGACGAGTTCCTTCTAACGAGGTGCCCCAGAAACGATACTTGAGCTTAAAGCGGATTAGACGCTCACGGTCGTGTGGGTGAAACTCTGGAAATGCAAAAGACGAGTTCAGGGGAAGAATACGAACTCGTCCAGGGTGCATGCGTCCAGCGGTGTCTTGCCAAGCCTCTTCATAAGCAACCTTAATAAAACAGTCACCAGATACTGAGCCTTGCTGACCAATTTCCCAAAGCACTGTGGCCTTATTGTTGTCAACTTCCCAAACACGCTCAAGCAAGTCTGGGACGATGGCTTCAGTTTCTTTAGGACTACGAAAGGTAACGCCTTTACCAAAGGTAAAGTTAATAACAAAGTCTGTGAAAGCGCGATAGTAATTAAGCGCAATTTGAGATTCGCCAACTTGACGGCGGTAAGAATAATGATGGCCTAGATACATAGCCCAGTTAAGGCTGTAACGGTTTAGGCGAGGACCGTGTACTTCAAACTCTTCATCAGCAAGCTCTACCAAGCCCAGAGGCGAAATGGAGATTGTTAAATCGCTTGACGCCGCCCTGTAGCTTGGCGGTGAAAAGTCAATTGAACTCACTTACTTCCCTCCCAAAACATATGTCTAACTTTAACACAATTGTCGATAAATCTGTAAATAGCTATTAGTGTTTTGCCTCGTATACCATAGGCTTGCCAACTACTGGCTTACTGATTCTCTTTTTGGCTTCTTCTTCTTTTTTCTCTAAAGCTTCGTGGACGTAATCCCTCATACGTGGGTCTACTTCTTTTTTAGACTTTACAAATGTTCCGCCCATTTGCACATATCTGGCGTGAATCCAGTGGGCTTTGGCTGGGGAGTTCTTAACGAACTTTGCTCCAGCTTGCGTTGTAATCATGTTGTATAGACGTGGATTAGCAGGAGTTTGTGTTGGGTTTTCTTTTACTTCTTTACCTCGAATGAGGGCCACTACTACTCCTTAGAAACCTCGAAGCCCTGCCCCGTGGAAGAGAGGCAGGGTTACGAGAACGAAATTAGTCTTGTACTACTGCTGGGTTAAGACGTTGCTGATGTGAACCGCTGCGGATAACCTCTTCGATACGGTTATCGCCGTGGTCAGCAAAGCCGCCCTTAGCAAACTCTGAAAGAGTGTTTGGTGCTTCTACCCATGCTGCTGAACCTACGTGAGCACGCTCGCGCATTGTCTCTTCAGCTGGCTTCTCGAACACGTTAGCGTTACGGTTTGGACGACCAGCTGCAGGAACGTAACCCTGCATAGCGCCCTTTGTGAATTCCTGTGGGACGTCTGTATCTGTTGCGATACCCTCTTCAAAACGAAGTGGTCCACGTTGTCCAGGTGTTGCTGGGGACATCTTACGGTCGTACTGTGGGCCCTGACGCTCAGGAACGCGAGGTGATGGTGCAATTGTCATTATGACTCCAATTGTTAATTAAGGGAAAGGCCTTTTCCTACTACATAGTTTCCCGCTTTATAGCGGCGATTTGTCCCTAAAGCCCAAACTTTTTAAGCATTAGCGAAAGAAGGGGCTTGTAGATTGCTCTACTGTCGGCATTGTTAAATCCATAGTTAGACAGCATGCAATAGCCAAAGAATCAGCAAAGTCATCGTGGGCATGCGCCTCGTCTGGGGCATGTGCCAAGAAGTTGGGGCCTTGAAACTTAGTCTCTAGGTCAGACATTTGCTGGTAGAAGCGCTTCCAGGTACGCAAACGGCGAGTTTTTGCATGGGCAGGCCACCCAACCATACGACGGTCAATCAAGGCCTTAAGGTGCTTCCAACGCTTTGACTGCTCTGACTGACTACTGCCTAGTGAATGAACCTCGGCTCTTGGAAGCAAGAGCTTGAGGCGTTGAGCCACTGCGTCACCAACACCGTTGGCGTCCACACCTACGGCAAGGACGTCATAGTTGGATAGGAACTGCACGATTTGGAAATACTGGTCTTCCCAGTCATCTCCTTGGATTTCAAGCCAGTTAAGAATTCGATGGTCAAAATAGCCAAACTCATCAGGCCTATCCCAGTCTACCCATACGACTGTGACTACAGTCGAGTCAACCTTACGAGCTGGGTCAATACCGACAACTACGGGTGAGCGGTGCCACGCCTTTACAACCTCTTGTGAAGTGTCGCCAAGTTCATCAAGAACGTTTGATGTTACGAACATACCTCGGTCAAGAAGCCACTTACAGCAATACGACATTTGAAACTCATCAGAGTCTTCGCCAATACGCAGCATCTCTTTCTTTATGAACTTACCGTAGTTAGCGTTGTACTTAGACACATCTCGGTAGTCCCATTGAAAATGATTCTGTCGAGATTTAGCGCCAGTCTGCCTACGCTTATTTAACTGGATAGAACGGTAAAAGTTGTTTTTATGTGTAGTTGGTGTTCCAGTCTTAACCATAGTTCCTGAGTAGTACGCCAACATTGGGGAGATTGATTTAGATACTACAAAGTCATCTGCCTCTTGGCACTCGTCAATAACAATGAGATGGAACGATTTAGATTCAATTTTTGCTCGTGGGTTAGCGGTCATCATAATAAGTGATGAGCCAGAGTTCTTGAGTTTAATCTGGCGAGTAACACCTGCGACTTTTCCTAGTGAATCATCAATCTCAGGGTCGCCTAAAATCTCTTGAGCACGCTCAGATGTAAGGCGGTTTACAGTACGACCAAATAGCGTTTCTACCTGACCTTCAACAGGGGCGAACATACCAATCCAGATACCGTCCTTAAACTTTCCTAGGAGGTCTGGGTACATCTTGGCTAGGCGTGGGAGCAAGACCATCAAGGTAGCCACGGTGTTTGCAATAGTCTCTGATTTACCCGACTGACGGGCTGCTAGAGCCGTTACTTCTTCGCCGTCATTAATCAGGACGGACTCGATGATACGGCGGGCTAGGGGAAGCTGATAGGGGTGTAGGGAGTGCCCTACGAGCATATCCATGAACTGGATGCAGCGGTCAATCACTTTCTGTACAAACTCTTTAGAGAGCTCGTCTAGCTCTTCTTCTTCCTCCTCAGGCGGGAGGTCGTCTTCAAGCTCAAGCTCTTCGTCTTCATCAAAAAATTTTTGCTCAGTCATATCAACCTTAGTTTATTGTAAAAAGGAAAGCCTGGGTATTAAACCCAGGCTCACCTATGCCAACGGGAGAAGATAGAGGCAAGCATTAGCATACACCAATTGTCGACAAATGGACAATCAGGAGTGTGGTGTTGCGCGAGTGTGCAGCTGGTCTATAACTGCGTGGAGCGCTTCCCCTCCAGTGAGTGCCTCTTCTAAGTACCGTTGTTCTCTGGTTCTTCCATACATAGACATGCAGCGCCCAATTTCGTAAAGGGATTGGTCAATCCACATTTCTAGTTCTGAGGTAGGGATACGAGATACTCTTTTAGCAACTTTCTCAGAAAAAGGTTTAACCCACACTTGTTTTGATTTAGAAAGTCTCATCGTAGTACCCATCCTCTGGTGTCCAAGCAGTTCTTGATTTCATAGCCCCATAAAGAATAGCGTCAATTTCATCATCATCTAGATGCTCTGTAAACAGGTTTTTGTAGAAAACGCCCGCATAGTATCCAGGCTTTGTAAAAGGCACTCTAAAGACTAGACATTTGCCTTTTCGGTATTTGCCTTCAGTTTCTTGAGTAGTACCGACCTCAACAATAGGTAGGAAATGATTATGGTAGTACTGCAAGCTACCCGCGTATAGTGGCCCGAATGTTTTCATTATGAGTTAAATAATACCCTAGTTTCTGGGGGCATCTGTTCAGGGTTGAATGGGCCCATGTCATCGTGTTGGTCTAAGCCTGAGCCTGCAAGGTAACGTCCTGTTGAGTTACTGGCTTTTAGGTCATTCCACATATCTACAGGGATATCGTTGTACTCCCACCAAGTTCCGTCTCTAAATCTAACCACTAGCTTTTGTGCTTCTGCGCTGTAAGCAATCTTAAGCGCTCTTGGTCGTGGGGGATTAGAGGTAGGAGCAGTTCTTGGAGTATCTGACCAAGTGGTTACTTCTCTTTGTTCTTGGACTTCCGTAGGCGTATAGACTTCAAAGTCTCCGTAAACCCTCTCTTGGGAACGAAGAGCAAGGTTAAGTTTCCGATTCGCGTTATCTGCTGATTTTTCATAGTACGTTTGCGGTTTCTTATATTTAGCCATTATTCCTCACAAACGTGTAGCTGAGTCTCGTCTTCCTTGACTCGTGCAAAACAACTTCCACAACGCAAGATGCGTGGTGGTCTAAAGTTATTTTGAGCAGTTGCACCTGGCTCAAATCCATAGCCATCATCGTTATACTGAGGCTCGTAGTCAGTAACTATCTCAGGCTCGCGGAACATCTCTCTAGGAAATGGTCCTCTAGGAGATTCGACTTTATCTGGGAACGCGTGTACTTGTACGGCGTTAACCCTAGTCACTCTCATTCGGAGCTCTTAGAAGTCTTCTCTTCTGTCTTTGGTGTTGGCTCGACAAGTGGGAAATGACCAGCAGATGCACGGGTGCGGAGCCATGCTGGAAGGCAGGCAGCGCAATAATTTACAGCATTAACTCCTGGGTCGGCAGTTGTGTAGTCTGCATTGTTATCGCAGTTAGCGCACTTAATTGCCATATAGTCCTCCTAGAACTTTCTTAGTCCTTTAGTATAGACGAAAAAAGGTGGCCAGCGTGTGCTGACCACCTAGTTTCTGACTAATTACTTTGAGGCACCAACGCCAAATGCGCCATCCTTTGGGTTCAAGGCACGAAGCAAAGGACCTGCAACGGCGCCTACTGCTGCCAAGCCAATAGACTTAGCGTCTGTATGCCCTGCCATATACATACCAAGGGCTGCTGATACTGCGGTGCGGGCGTATGACGCTGCCGCTGCCTGTAACTGCTTATTCATAGTACTCCTTTTTTGTGGGCGTATCCCACGCTATAACTTTAGCAGGTTATTCAGCCTCGTCAACATGTTGCTCAAAACGACCTTCAAGCTTAGATACATTTTCTGAAATAACAATTTGATTCTCACGCAACTCTTTAACGTCTGTGCGTAATTCGGTCACCATAGGAAGTATTTGGAGCTTTACCACATCAAGAAGTGAGCTTCCACCATTATGGCGTAATTCGTTTATAGGTTCTGAGTTTCCTTCTAGCGCCTTGTTAACCGCATTTTTAAAAAGTTTCCAGGCTACCCCGCCCACTATTACAGCTACTCCTGTATATGCGGCTATGATTGTTGCTATATCACTTGATGACACTATATGTCCATTCTATATGAGTAAGGTCACTGCGTAGAATGGTTTTCCGTATAAAATCACAAAAAATGTATGTCTAATTAAACATAATTACGCGTGTTTTGTCACATTAAAAGATTATTTTTAATTTATTCCTAGTCTATTTGACATCTGCTGTAACGCTTGTGCTACTGTTGAGTACGTAAGAGGGTCAGCAATGGCCCTTTTTCGCACTGAGAGGAGCAGTAATGCTTAATATCAGAATTAGCTTCACAGTTAATTTGAAGAAGGTCGGAGCGGCTTTGTTGGCA
>Ga0208257_1000169_pt1 | contig 21828 bp, 23 predicted proteins | sample CryBogCBH10Sep07_FD_184610 | JGI IMG/M metagenome (GOLD analysis project Ga0208257, IMG submission 184610) | Freshwater microbial communities from Crystal Bog, Wisconsin, USA - CBH10Sep07 (SPAdes) | ecosystem: Environmental > Aquatic > Freshwater > Lake | place: Crystal Bog, Wisconsin, USA... | reverse complement strand
ACATAAAACACACTTCTTTCTTTCCATTCTTTTTAATTACAAATAGAAATAATTCTTTAGACATAAACACTAAAATACCATTTATGGGTAAGCGATTATACTTTAGAATTGAACAAACCTCCTTGAACGGTATTAACATCTATAAAGTCTTGACCGCCGCGGCTTTAAATAGATAGCCTTTCTCTGGATACTCTTTCACTCGAAACTCCCACTGTAGCGGATGCCATTGATGGTAAAATCCATCAATCTTCATTCTATCCTTTAGTTGCTCTGGTATAGAATCAGAAAGAGCTCGATCCTCCCAGCCCCACGAGATATTATGCAACCATCCATCCGTTTTCTTGTAGTTTTCGAGTGATGTCGCGAAATTACCAAAGGATGTATCCCTCCAAAGACCCTTTGAATGATCCGCCAAGGCAAAAGAAAAGAAGATTGGATAAAAGAAATGGTTGTTTTCAAGACTCTTATACATCTCATCAAAGAGTGTATGACTGGTGAATTGTAGATCTGCATCACAGAAAAAGACTGCATCAGCATTGAACCTGGCCTCTGCAATCTCAGCAGCCTTCGCTAGACCACCACCTCTGTCAAAATATGAATAGTCTTTAACAACCTCAAGATGCCACGGTATCTTTTTTCCAACTTCATACTCCAGCATCTCTTTGATGTTTACATCTGTGCTATTATAGTCGACTACGACAAGAACCCAATCATCTGTTGGCTTTCTCTGATCCATCAGAGATCGTAACATCTTTGGCATAAGAGCAAGTGCAATTTCGCCCTGCTTTGTGACCCATGGCTCAATTGTAAGCGATGGACAATCCTCTATGTTTTCTTGAACATGCTGTAAAAAAGAGAGAGAATCCTCAGGATTCACTAAAACTAAACTTCTGTTTTTTATAGCCACGCAAATCGCGAGCTTCATCTTTTTATTTTATATGCATAGTTTCTTTAACTTATACAACATCCATCAAATGCCTCACCTGTCGCAAAGGCATCTGTTCAAGCTCACCATTGGGCATTTCTACATAGATAAGCTCATCTCCAGAACTGCGTGAGGCATCAGTATAGTTATCTTCTTCAGCAGCGGCTGCAGGGGCTGCAGGAGCTGGTGCTGCTTCTGCTGCAGCTGCAGGAGCAACTACAGGCTTATCATCCATGAAGACCGAATCCTTCATCTCTGACTTGCGAACCCATACATAATGCCACTGAGCACTAATATATGGCACAACCATATCCATCTGCTTTCCCTTTGCCCAGAGAGACCGATTCGTAAAGTCACGAACCTTCTTCATCTCATCAATGATTCCTGGAACCATCTCTGCTCTCTGTTTCTTCGATGTAGTATTTGAAAGCGTTGCAATCTTCTCAGACCCAACATGAACCAACGTCTGAAGGATCAGGCCAATCTCCTTATTCTTCTCAAAGACCGACTCCTTTCGCTCAAGAGCAACGCCCCACTCATCCTTTGTCATCTGATTCAACAGATACGCGATATCAAGATCACGATTTCCATTTGCTTCTTGGCGAGCAGGCATCCTCGGTAGCCGCACATCAACAAGATCAGAGAGACACCGCAGACAGTCAAGAATCTCTGTCTTCTGCTCAATACTCAGCGTAAGCTCAATAACCATGCGTGTAAACTGCCACGCAAGCGGCAGACCTCCACACGGAACATCACCCGCCTCCCTCGGAATCTCTCCATTGTTCGCCTTTCGAAGATACTCATAGTAATGAGGATTGTGCGTAATTGTATTCAGCAAGATCTGCCCCGTGTTCCAGCTAAACGTCGTGTGGCATCCTGTGCACCACATTTGATCACAGCCATCGATCTTGCTGATACGAATACCGCACTTGGGACACGGATGCGTCTCCTTGCTGATCATGGCCGCTGTCGCCTTTGCATCCGCATTGCAGACGTGATTCTCATCCTTCTGACTCGCCTTCTTTGCATGACAATCTGAACAGAAGAAGTCCTGGCAAGTCCCGCACTTCCATCCTGATGACAGAAAGCCGCGGCAAGTATCCGCTGGACACTTCATAATAAACTGCCTCGGACCTGCTACCTCCTTTCCAGTCATAACCCTATACGCGTTGTTATATAGATCATGATTTTCATCCATCTTCTTTCTGTTTTCAACCAAACGCTTTTGGTAAGGTGCGAGAAGAACTGTCATCTGCTCGACATTCATGCTGCCTGGCTCAATCGAAACTTGGGCCACATGACGCTCTGCCTTGATCTTCTTACGCTCAGCATTCAGAATACCAATAAGACGCGATGACTTATTTAAAGTGATCTGTGCCTCCACAAAGACCTGCATGGCAGGGAGACGACCCGTCTCTCTGTCCATCAGAATTACACGCCGATGAGCCCTCAGCGGCCCCTTTCGATACGTCTGCGTGAGCTTCGTATCAATAAACTCGCGGTTCCACTCCCTCTTACAGCCAAAGCAGTGTGGATCGTTCATTGTCGAAAGAAGATACTGCTGCGTGCACGTGCGGCATGTCTTTGACGGACAATAGGGACATGAAACGGGCTGGCGAATGACCTTCGTGAAATGCTCGAGGCAGATCGGGCAAGTGGGAGCCTGCTTCCTCGACTCTGGGGTTGCAAGAGCCTTCTTAGATTCTGCCATCTTGTATAGTTGTATGCTACTATAACTAGTTACATTCCAATCAATTTTTTCGTCAGAAGCCAACTACCCTCTGCACTCGCATTCTCACGCCACCAGGCCCTACACGCCTCTGACATTTTGAGTCTCTCTTCCTCACTCGTCGCCTCGAGTCTTTCTTTCACCGCCTCTGGCGTTGCACAACGGAAATAATGCGTGCCCTCAATCGGCGGATTTGCATACGAATCCATATCAACATCCGCCGCTACAATTGGGACTGTGCCCAGAGCCATACACTCCACCTCTCTATGACACTTCTTCCCAAACCCAGCAAGACACAATCCATACTTCGACTCAGATAGCTTCACGAGATACTCATCCTGGGTATACTTGTAAGGCGTTGAATCACCATTTGCCATCTGATAATCATCACATACTGATGCCCAGTTCAACGCCATACGACGTCTCTCCTGCACCTTATTCTCAATCTTGCCATAGAACACAAGTGTCTTGGTTCTCTCTGCAGGAGGCTTGGTGACAAGATCCTCTAGCAGCTTCGGTCTCCTCGGCCAGAAAAACCACGGTAATGCAGGGCCACCCGTTGTAGAAGGCTTCGGATTTCCGAACAAAGCCAGCCTCCACTTCTGCTCATCCTCTGGTGCTGCAATCAGCCAATCAAGCGTCGGCCGATCATAAAGCAAGACATCTCCAAGCCAAATCTGCGTGGCCTTCGGGTCCTCTCCAACAGAGACATACCCCTTCTCCTCCCACAGCTTTACCATCTCTCTGAATGAGTCTCCTGCGTGAGAGAAGAATCCTGTCAGACTCGAACGAGGCACTCGGATTACAGGTAGTGTGCTTTCAGGAGCAGTAAATGAATCAAACGTCTTTGCTAGATGCTTATCAATCATGGCCCTCGTGTGAACATCATTCGCCCTCGGTATAATGATCAGATTCAGTGAAAGATCAGCAGCTCCAGATAAGTGGGCTACATCACCATTAGGATCCATCTCATTCTGAATCTCAATTACCCTTGCAGTCTTGGGAAGTGACCACAGATAACCCCAACGTGCAATACTCTTAGAGCCTCCATACAAAATGACTCCCTCGGCACCCACCATCTTCTCAATAGTCACCTGCGGATTTGTCCTTCCCTCATAGACGCAGGTCCATAGCTTATCAGTATACTTCTCCTCCCACGCAAGAGCCATTTCATTTGTGATATACTTTCCATCAACCACAATCACCCATGTCTGACCAGTAGGAGTCGGCTGCCACTCAATCTTCAGAAAAGAACGCAGAGCCTGAATCTCCTCCCTACGAAGCTCCTGTGTCGACAACCAAGGATACTGAATGCCCTCCTCAAACCACACCTGTGCATTCTCACTCCTCGGAAGAACAGGAACATTTGCCTTGTTCCAATGAAAGAGTTCCAGGCCCTTCGTGGAATCACCCTTTGACGTCCAGAACTCTCCATCCCCAAACTCCTTACGTAGGAGGAGGATCTTTGCAACGTAATACAAAAGATATCCCTCAGTTGTCTCTGCATGTGAATCGCTGAAAGGTGCAATAAGAGCACGCTTCACCTTGATCGTCGGCACTACAGGACTCAACTGACTCTTTGCCCATGCCTCCTTTGACGTCTCTGCCTTTCCAATATAGAGACGATTGTATGCATAAGCAAGACCCTCGGTCGTGTGATACCCATTTAGATAGCGAGTAAACAGAACCTCTTCCGCTGGGGCAATGTTTGTGCCATTCTTCTCAAACTTGAAACGCTCCTCCCTCTCCAACATCTTACAATACGTATCAAGAACACGCGGCTGAACAGCCTTTAGAGGCCTCGTAAAGGCTGTCGCAACTGACTTCTTGAGCTCGAACTTTGAAAGATCATACAGAGGCTTCATGTCATGAATACCCGTCGGATCCACATAGAGATATGTGGGCTTATCAACAATATCAAGCTTATTATACGTGCGATAATCAGTGATCTGCAAATGGTGCGTCTTGAGAGAAAGAGCAGGATTTGACACACAAAACTTCCGCTTCATCATTTCAGAAGTGATTGCATTGTCGCAGCCTGCCTTACCAAATGGAAAGTCCAGCTCGTCCCAATCCCAGACTTTCTTCGAATTCTTCACGGAATCTGAGAGAACACACCAAGTATCCTGACTGTCATTTCTCGGACCAAACAGCTTGGACTCCATGTTCCTCTGGACGTCCCACCGAAGCAAAGCAAGAAACTGATCAAACATGTCGACAGCCCAGATATCCCTCCATGAATCCTGCAGATCAAGAAAAATATCGGCGTTTGCAAATACACAGATCACACCCTCAGGAACCTTCTCCTTAATATACTCCAAAACCATCCTGTATGTGGATCTCTTGCCCACAATGACCTGCTGAATCTTCTTTGAGGACTTGGGAAACTCCTTCGAGAAATCCTTTTCATTCAACAGAACAATTCGGTCGATATAAGGACATACAGTATTCATCTCGAGACACTTCTTGATTTCTAGGTGACGCTCAGGCTTATCTGACTTGTAGAACTGTGTGATAAACCAAAGAGGCTTCGGTGGTCTAGATGACTCATAAGAGAGTGTAATCTCGTTGGCTTTAAAGATAGCAAGTCTCTGCTGAGGCCTCGTTGAAACACCTGATAGAACAGGGTATCGCAGAAGAGCAGCAGTCATAAGAATCGCGTCCTCAATCGTGGTATCCCACTCATGGCCCAGAAACGGATACATCAGATGAAGCTCGTCCAAGCAAACCACATTTGTAGCTCCAAGTCCGCGAAACTTGGCCTCACCAACCGTCGCTACCAGCTTTCGTGTTACAAAAATCATCTTATGAGACTTGTAATTTGCACTCGAGAACCACGCCTGTGTAGCCTCGTCGGCACCAGGAAGAATCACAAAATCAATACGCTTCTTTTCTTGAAGCCATTTCTGTGTATCCTCAGGGCCTACTGTCACAGTATCAAAACGATCCCAGGGTTGGTCAGTCGCCTGGGCCTTTAGCCACAGAAGCGTCTTTTTGTTTCGCCAGATTGAGGATTCTGACCTCATAATCTTTATAGGTGCACCTGTGGTGGGATTCTGGGCTAGCATTCTACTAGATTTAAACGGACTTTGTTTAAACCATACATGTGGCGACACGATGTTTGTATTCTTCTCAACAGCACTCCCAAATACTATTTCATGCTAGAACTTCAAGTTGTTATGTTGCGTCGATATGCATCATCAATTCATTGGCCTGTTTACCTAGCCACAGAAGTTCCTGAACATGAAGTCTGTGTAAAGTTAGGACGAGACTATGGCGTCGAGATTTTGCCTTTGAAAATGGAGGATGCAGGATTTCTGGAAAGTAGGGCTGCTGCAATTCGGATGTTACCCAACACAGTAAAGTATATTCTTCCTCTGCAGGAAGATTTCTTAATCGATCGCGAACCAATGGCAAATGAATTACTTGAGGCTCTCTATTATATGGAAATCGATAAGAGTATTTCAAGTATCCGTCTAATGCCTTGCCCTGGTCCTGTTGAATCAGATAAACTCTATCTTCCTAGAAAACCATGGGCTGTGCTAAGCAATGATGATGTCTATCTTTTTACATATCAGGCGACATTTTGGAGGAAAGAGGATCTGTTACTCTACTTTTCAGGGCTCCTCGAGACTGTTGCAAATGCAACGGAGGAAGAAAAGAAGTCAGCTGCACTTAGCATGAACATCGCGGAAATTTATGTAGGGAAAGAGCTTCTTAGAAAGATCTTGCCTTCATCGATACATTTGGCATATAAACGTGTAGGAAAGTGGTCGAATGCGGTGTATTTATGTCCTTGGCCTTATCGGCCGACGGCGATTGTGAGAGGAAAGGTTCAGCCGTTTGCTGAAGAACTCTTCAAAAGAGAGGATGTGGCCTATTTACCGCCTGCGAGTCGTCTTCTTTGATTTCTTTGCCTTTTTATTCTTTCGTGTTTGTTTACCGCCGCTAGATGGAATTGCAGCTATTGCAGCTTTACCTTCTGGTGTTGTAATAAAATATTTAAAAGAGGATTTATGTGTTAGAGCTCCTTGCCACATCTCCTCTCCTTCAATTACATATTCATATTGATCGAAACTTCTAAGAATATCTATAACTTCACCTTTTGCTATTAAAGTATCAATCGTATCTTTACCTTGTAAACCTCTTAGTTTTTTTTGTTTTCCTTCATATTCTAATAAAGCAGCCTGTAAAGCACTTGCACCTGCTCTTGCTCCATATATATTTTTTAGTTCTTCTTGTTTCTGTTCTTCATATGCTTTTCGTTCTTCCTTTGTTCCTACAGGAGGTAACTCTGGATCTTTAAGAAAGATTCCATCTATACATTTTGTAACCATATTTCTTAATTCATCTATATTCTTAAAAATAAACTTTGATATATATAAAGATTTACATCTACTATTATCTTCAGTGTTATTAGCTTGAAGAACAACATATAATTCAAGGGGGTTAGATCCCTTCTTTTTAATGACTTCTTCCCCTCTAAAAGGGCATGCTCCCTTTGTGTCAGGTGCCTTTCGCGAATCTGCATAAGGTTTAAATAATTCATATGGAAATAAATAGTTGTTATCTCTCGGATCTCTTATTGCTTCATAATGGCCTGCACCAGGATTATATAGTATAATAACAGGTAAGTTTTTTGTTTCATTTGCATCTCTTTTTGCATCCATTAATGTCCAAATATCACTTCTATCATTTATAAATATATTTAAAGATAAGAAATCCTGTAAAATAAAAGATGCTGTAACAGAATCTAAATCACGACCTGGTATTGTTAAATCTCTTGAAATTTTTGTCAGATCAACTCTTCTTGATTCAATGATATCTGTTCTCTTTAAAAAATTATCAAGGACTGCCTTTACTATCTCTGTTCTAAAATAATTAGCTAGTTGATTTTTACCCTCTGATTCATATAAAGTTCTAAATGAAGGGCTTGTAGCTCTTAATATAGAATGAATTAAGCAATCTTGGTTATTTCCACTCGAGTGCATTTTTTGTAATTTATCAAAGGGTTCAATAAGAGTTTGCCCTATTTTGGGTAAGCGTTCCTTTGGTATAGGTTGTGTCCCAGAGGGATTTCTTGCTTCTACTTCTTCTTGTGTATGCGTTTGATAATTATTTTTTACAATTTTTGCTTTAACCCAGGTTTCGATTGCTTCATATGACGTTGACTTCATTAAAACTTTATCTGCTTCATCATATGAAGCACCTAATGTTGTAGTCCAATTTTTTGCTGCTGGTGCTGCTGGTGCTGCTGGTGCTGCTGGTGCTGCTGGTTCTGCTGGTGCTGCTGGTGCTGCTGGTGCTGCTGGTGCTGCTGGTGCTGCTGCTTCCTCTTCTTCAACTTCAAAATCACATTCTGAACCAAATGATGAACATCTTGACTTAGCCTCTTCTGCAGAACTTTGTGCTGCTTTCGCCGCTTCTTCAGCAGCCTTTGCATTAGCAGCTTCTTCTTTAATCTTAGTGACAGCTTTCAATGCTTCATTATTTATAGGCTCAGGAGGTGGAGGTGCAGGAGGCCCAGGGACAGGTGCAGAATCAACGTTTGCTTTATGATTCTGTAAGATCTTCAATGAATTTTTAGTAATTGATCTTACTCTTTCAACCTTTTCTCTGAACTCCTGTTCTATTTGCTTGCCAGTTCTTGACATCACTCTATTCTATAAAAAAGACTTGTTTTTGAATTATAAATCTTACTTTACATCTTCTTTTCATTGTGCGGAGTATAGAGCACTTCGTCTACCGTCATACGCTTATCAAGCAACTGAAGACCCGTAGGACTTCCGAATCTCATACAATCATGATTCCAAATCTTAATCGTATAGAATCCAATCGTCTGGTCAGCATCCCTATTACCCCCTCCAACCAGCTTCGGACTGATATTGACACCCATCACCTTGTCATCAGGAGACTGCGTTGCAATACCAAGCATAGAGGCAATCGAATAGGTCGTAAAGATATCAATACCATTCTCAAGGCCACCACGAAGACTGTAAGAACCTCCACGAATGTTCTGAAAGTTCTCCCAGAGCGGCGGAACACCCTTCCTCATCCAGAAATACATGCCTCCCTTCAGTCTCATATCACCAATCGCTGCAAGAAGATTAAAGACATCTCGCCACGTGCTAACTGAACCAATCTCCGTATACGTCTCAATACTCCATCTCTTCTCCCTTGGTGAATGAAAGAACAGCGTCCAGTCACCAGTGGGAATTTTGTCGTCAAGTTTCGACATGGGATACCCTACCCTCTACACATTCCAAATTCAATTTTGCTTACTCAGTTGCCGCACTCATACAAGATAATATCTTGACTCTCACCATCCTCATTAATTACAGAAAGCTTCAATAATCCAACCTTGTCCAACACAATACCAGACTCAATAGACCATGCGGAAATTACACGCTCCGCCGAAGGACCCGTTTCATCATCATTGTAATACCGAAGAGAATCAATGAAATCTGTTATATCATAAAGAGTCAAATCGACATGCTTGATCTCAGCCGAAAGCCAAGGAAACCGACGAGACACGGAGGAACCATTCGGCGTGGTAAATGTCTTCTTTGAAGAGTCATAGAACCACTCGATTGAAGGAATACCAGGCCCCTTCATCTTATAATCAGAAGCCTTGTAAGGAGAATTATATCCCAGATAAAAGAAATAAAGATCAGGCTGGAGACTCTTCCATACACCAGATCCAACCGTATACCCAAAACCTCCAACCGTGCTCGTAATTGACCATACAAACTTTAGAAAAGAAAGAACAGGCAACAGATACTCAGGTGACAAATACCATCTCCTTACAGTCATAGGTTGATGTTGCGGTTGCTCAATAAGTACACCGCTAAGATCCATTATGCAAGGGTGTTCTTTATACAGTTATCGTTGTCGTTTTTAGGCTTACAAGGAGGCGGCGGAGGAGGCGGCGATGGGCAAACAGGAGGATCCTCGGGCGGTGGCGGCGGCGGCCTTCTGTGGCACCTACAAGGATTGTAATTGCATGAGTGGCATCTTTTCCCCTCGGGCTGAGCTTTCGGTTGCGGCGGCTCATATGTGAAGAAAGACGCTAGTAAACAAAAGAGTAACGGTATTGCCAATAAAGACCACGCAACCCATTCACTCGTCTTTTCACAAATAAAAAGAATGAGAAGAGTCGCAAAGACACCAAAGAGTCCATGTCCGGGAATGCGACGCCAATTACGGTCATATAAGTCATAAAAGATCACTGCAGTGAATAAGGCCGCTGTGGTGATTCCAGGGAGGCACACCATATCTATGAAAGACGCTGAATCTTCTTCGTCTGAGGATTCCAGAGTCCGAGAGGTGCATCAGGATCTACCGCACCATCGTCGTCGGGTAGATAGATCTTATTTGTTACAGTCTCACGGTAATACGTAGTGCCCTTATACTCAAGCTCCTCGAGATCAAGTGACTCGGCTTCCTCTTCCTCTTCAGGCTGAGCCTCTGCCTCCTCTTCCTCCTCCGCCTCTGCAGCCTCGACCTCAGGCTGCACCTCTGCCTCTGCTTCAGGCTCATCAGGAACAAGCGTCGAGCTCAGTAGAATCGTATTCGGTGCACGATCCTTACCCGTGAATGCATCGAGACGCTTCATCATCTCTCCAACCTGTTCAGCGAGAGCCTCTAGACGCTCATCATCGTGCTTTACAGTCACAAGACGCTCATCCTTCTCAAGCGTCACCTCAATAGCCTCATTATGCGTTGATACAACAGGAACAAGAGAAGTCAACATGAGATCCTCAATAACACGGAGCCTCTCATGAATACTTGCCTCAAGGTTACGAAAGAGCTGCTGAATAATCTCCTTCGACATTTTTACTGCCTTTTATGCCCCAGGCCAACAAAATCAATTTTTACTAACGACCCTTGATTTGAATCTTCAGCACAGAATCAAGCGTGCTCTCCTTCTCCTTCAAAGGCCTGGAACGCTTCAGACGTAAACCCTCCTCCGCCTTCGGAACAGCCTCTCCAAGCAATGGGGATATCGTGTTCTTCATAGAAGAGTCATAAAAATCAATCGGCTTCGTATCAATTGAGCCTAATATGCTCACCATTGGAGGGATCTGAATATCAATACGAATCTTTCCTTGGGAAATCACATCGCGAAACTGCTCAATCGTCATCGGCCCACCAAATAGCTTCAGACAGTCACGAAGAGGTGCAGGAAAGATGCGTCCCGACTCATATGCACGGCTATAGATTCTGTGAAGCAGAGACACACGCTCCCATCTCACATGTGAATCAAGAGATTCCTGGAGAATATACGCCATCGCACACGAAGGCGAGCAGAAGTTTCCATAGACACGATATACACCCTTCTCCTCTCTCTCAGGAATGATAGACGGCTGCCCCTTGAATCCATGGGCACACCAGAAACATGCAATATCCGTTGTATCAGGAAGCTTCTTTGAAATCTTTGTCTGCGAATACTCAACCATCAGATCAATCTTCATAAAAGCCTGCATGGAAGGCTGGGCCTTTACCTCCTCAACTACCTCCTTTGTATCAGCAACTACCTCCTTGGCATCAATAAGAATATTCTCATTCTGTCCAGTAAAAAAGTTATCGGCCATTGCATCATAAGGCTCAGGCTGTGAAGGAGGATTCGGATCATATGGGATAGGAACATCATGAAATTTCACTTCCGTTGAATTCACCTGGAGATGAGCAATCAGAGGACGCCTCGGCTCAGGAAGAAAAGATCCCTCGATTCCATCAGGCGTTACAACCGCTACAATCTTAGGTTGCTTCTTCTGCTTCTTTGGTGCTACTACAACTGCAGGAGTAGGAACAGGAGCAGGATCAGGAACAGGAACAGGATCAATCACGGTATCTAAAATAACTGTTGTCTTTTTGGATACCCTCTTAGCAGGTGGCATTATCTAGGTCAACTATCTCATTCGGTTGTTTAGGCCTATCCGTTTTGGCTACTTAGAGTATAGTCTCTATAGCTTTTCATGTTTGAAGGCATTGATTCGTCGATCATACTTCTCCTAGAAAAATTCGTAGAAAACCCTTCTCACTTATCCCATCTTCTCTTTGTCGGCCCTCCAGGCTCAGGAAAGACAACAACAGCCCACGCCCTTGTGAGAGGATTCTATGGAAAGCGTAAACATTACACTGGAAAAGCACTCTTTCTCAATTCCAGCGACGAGAGAAGCCTAGAGGCTGTCCGATCCAAAGTCTACCCATTTGCTCGGTCACACATTCAAAATATCTTCTCCTATGGCAATGAAAATGGAAAGAAATATCCTAAAGTCATCATTTTCGATGAAGCAGAGACATTAACTGAACAGGCTCAATCGGCCCTAAGACCTCTACTGGATAAACCTGCCAATGAACTTCTTCTTATCTTTCTATGCAACTCGATCTCACGTATTCACTCCTCAATTCTCCATCGATTTCTTCGAATCTCCTTTGAAACTCCTAATTCTAACCAGTTTAGAGAACGTTTTGTGCCTATTTATGAACTTACACGTCATGTAAGCGATGATGTGACGAAACTTATTTCAACCTCCGATATTCACTTTCGGCGTGGAGATATTCGATTCTTTCTAAATCAAGGAAATAAAGCACAAGATTGTAATATTCTTGGCTGGAACATTCTCCATCTTCCCAAATCTGATATTGGACCCTTTCTCAAGAAAATGACACAAACCACCTATATCGGTGAACTCATTACACAAATCCTATTCTTCTTTCAAAAACTCGGTATAGTCCAAGCATCAAATATACATAAACTATTTTCCTTCTCTGATACCGATATACTTTCTGTTAGACCTCTATCTGAAACAATAGAGGATTTGACCCAATGGAGTTTGGACCTAAGGGGCAAATTTGAACAAGAGCCTTTCGGTTTAGGCCAGCAGAAAAAATGAACGCTTCTGATGTCCAGTTTACACCGTTGCGTATCTCGACAAATGTTGCAACAGGAAATATTGGATCTGTCTTGTATCTCGACAAAATGTTTGAACAGCTTTCGTCCATTCTGATACCCTTTGGCTATCCCGCTGAAGGCATTCTCAAGATGGAACACAAGGATCGCGTGGTCGGTGCTTCTTCACGTGATCTACTCACAAAGAAAAAGACTGCAAAGAAGAGCTTCTTTAATCAGTCAACCATTGTTGTTCGAAAGGAACGCATGGATATTCCTGGCGATTTCAAGGAAGTCAACATCAAGCTCTTTGCAAATGGTGGAATTCAGATGACAGGTATTACTGGTATTGAGTTTGCTCGTGTAACTCTCGAATGGCTTCTACCACAACTGGCCGCTTTGCCCACCAAGGTCTCCTTGGATCCCATTCACATTAAGACTCTAAAGATTCAGCTTATCAACAGCGATTACCACGTAAATGCTTCCATTCATCGTGATAATCTCCATCAGATCATCTCTCAGCGTTACAGCCTGTTTAGCTCTCTCGAGAAGCTGATTCATCAGGGTGTAAATATCAAGTATTACTACAATACCTCAAGGACGACGGGGCCTCCTGGTATTTGTATGTGCGAGAAGCCTTGCCAGGGTCAGGGTGAGGGCGATGCCCCTGGCGAGTGCAAGAAGATTACCATCCTTGCGTTTCAAACAGGAGATATTATCGTTACGGGTGCTCGAAAGAAGGAGCAGCTGGATGAGGCCTATGACTTCATGAATATTCTATTTAAGAGACATTCCAAGGAGGTCCTACGACCCCTGCCCACTGCGTAAAAAGGCCTTGTTCTGTTTCCCTTCCTCTCACAGAATCTATAAATGTCAGCCCCGACGCCCTCCGCTCCGGCTACGAATGCTCCCCAGACTCAGGAAGTTCTCCCCCACGCCACCACCCTCCTTCATGCCGCCAAGCTTGCCATGCAGCAGGATAAGGCCATCCAGCTCGATTACTATCTCGACTCTGCGACGAACAAGGCCTTCATGGGCGAGGATCCTGAGAGCAAGGAGAAGATGCTCGTTAAGAGCAATGACGAGTTCACCAGCACGATCCAGAAGATCTACAAGGTCCAGGAGGACTTTATCATCATCACTGAGAACTCCATCTACCTCGTGAACGGCAAGATCCAGAAGCGTCGTGTCAACGCCACGCAGATGCGGTCCAACGAGTATGAGCAGTTGTAAATGTATTCAAAGCATTTTAAAAATGCTATACAATACACATTACGCTTTTTGATTACCAGGCTTCAATCCACGATCACAGATCAGATAGAAGAAAAGAGCCTGTGTGGCAGCAAGTGTAAACATGAAGAGACCGTAGACCCCATGGCCAACCTGGAGACCCTTCGGTAGCTTCAATAAGGTCAGTAAACTAATTGTTCCGGCCAAGGCTAGTCCTGCAAGAATAGCGTAGAACACAAAAAACGCGTAAAAAAAATTGCAGATCGTCTCAGAAGCGATCTGATTCATCCACGAAGGCTCCATGTTTTTTCTATCTATATTTTAGAAAACATTCCAAATGATGTATCGTCGTAGTCTCAAGAACACACGCCGTGATCGCAAGAACCGCAAGGCTAATCGCAAGAACACACGCCGTGATCGCAAGGCTTCTAGACGCAACCGCAGAAGCCAGAGCGGCGGTGTTGCCCCCGTCGAGTATGTCATGGGCCAGGATATGACTGCTCAGAGCCTCGCTCAGGGCAAGCAGTTCCTCGACATGCACGCCAACCAGCACGGCGGTGCTTCAGTCGGCTATGAGGGCGGCCCGTTCCCTGGCTCCGTTGAGAATCAGTCGCTCCTCCCTGGCAACCTCCACGCCAGTGCTCGCATCGCTCCTCTCAATGCCGCCATCAGCGAGATCCAGGGCATGAAGGATCAGGGAGGCGGTCGTCGTCGCAAGACTCGTGGTCGCAAGAATCGCAAGGCTAATCGCAAGAACCGCAAGTCACGCCGTCACCGCAAGCAGGGCGGCGGCTCCTATAAGCTCGACACGGCCGCTGACTACAACGGACCCTCCATGCTCCTTCCGAGCGGCCTCGAGGCCAAGGCTCTCGGCGGCATGAACGCCGAGTGGGCCCTCGCTAAGAATCCTTCGGCGTTTGCTCCTGGCCTTTAGAACCCGAATTAAAAATAGCCTCTAACAACGGAATATTTCTCGTTACCATATCCCGATCCTGACCACCCACTATAACCTGTAATTTACAGAATAAAACCCCTAATGTGCCGTCCTTTCTCACCATACCCTTCTCGGTCATCTTTAGAACCTCCAAGTTCAGTGATACGGGTGGTATGGTGAGCGTGAGGCCATCAGTATATCCTGGATGTCCTTTGAGTTGCTTTGAACAACCCAAAAGACTCTCCGCAAACGTAATCGTAATACTCGTCTCAAGATCATCGCCCTTTCGTGTCCACCCTTCATCCCCCGCCGCCTCCTGCAGAAGGAAATGAACATCGCCAGGCTCGTCATAATTATGATCATCTGAACACTCATTCGGGAAAACAAGAATCTCACCTGGCTTCATTCCTGGCTTGATTTTTACCTCAAGCGACTTCTCCTGGTTCTTGAACTTACTACCAGAACACCCAGAACACGGTGCTGTAGGACGCTTACCCTGACCCTGGCACTCTCCACACGGACTCTCATTTACCATCGCAATCGGCCCCATCTGCATTATCTGACGCTGAACACCACGTCCCTGGCACGGAACACAAGACTGAAAGCTCATCGCACCCTCACCCTTGCAAGACTCACAAAACTTCTGACGATCAAACTTGACCTGAAAGACACGTCCATGATAATAATCAAAGAGACGCAGAGGCAACTCATGAACCTTCGGCGGAGCCTTCGGTCTTCTCATACGCTGCCTCTGACCTTGACCTTGGCCTGGCATGCCTGGCATACCAAAAGGCGAACCACCAAACATTCCCCCAAACATCGAACCAAGATCAAACGGAACACCATGGCCCTGAAACGGATTCTGCTGCCCCATATCACCATTTACAGATCCAGTCATATCATACACCTCACGCTTTTGATCATCCGTTAGAACCTCATGTGCCTCCTGAATCTCCTTGAACTTCTCTGGGTCACCACCCTTATCTGGATGATGAATCTTCGAAAGCTTCAAGAATGCCTTACGGATTTCATTCGTCTCGGCATTCTTCTGAACACCAAGAACACCATATAAGTCCTTCTCTGCCATCTTATCTGCTGCGTCTAGAATTGTTTAAGCAGCTCTGTAATGCAAGGGGGGTCTAAGAACTCACTGCGAGCCATTTATAATGGAGCATACACTCATTGGACAAGATCCAGTGTATGAAACACTAAATCAAGTAATAAAAGATCCGCCCCATATTTTTCTTACAGGACCCTATGGATACGGAAAATCATCCCTCGCTACCGCATTTCTAGAAGCCTACTTCAAACAATTCGACATTGATCCAACTGACCCTGAGTGGGTCTTTTATCTTTCGTCCGATTCTGACAGGGGTATTCATCGTGTGAGAGAAGGCGTGGCTGAATTTGTTCGTCACACATCTCTACGTAAAGGGATTTATCGCTGGATTCTTGTGGATGACTCCGATACTCTTCCTATCGTCAGTCAACAGGCCCTAAGAAGACCCATGGAGACTCACGCACACACTACACGCTTTTTATTCTGTAGCCGCCACGTGAGTGACTTAATTGCACCTCTGAGATCTCGGTGCCTTCACGTAGAAATCGAAACCATTTCTCTTAATGATCTTCTCGAAACACTCACAGAGAAATATGAAATTAAGACAACTCTTTCCGAGAAATCAAAACAGTTTCTTCTCACAATGAGCCTGTCACCACGTCATCTCATTTATTACATGAAATGTATTGCATGCCTCGGTGACTCCTTCGATGAAGAAAAGTTCCGTGTCATGTTTTCTGGTGTGAGCGATGAACGCATTCGCAAACTCATTCTTTCATTTTTGCGTAAGGACAAGGAGCAGGTCTTTGCTTTACTCTTTGACATCTGGAACTCTGGCATCAGCTATGAAGACTTTCTAACCGACATGTCTCGTTGCTCAAAGAACATGGGATATCTGCCTCCTATTCAAGACCAGAAGCTCCACGAGATTATGATTCAAGGATGGATTTACTATACTCACGGTCGCACTCATCTGCTCGATATTCTTTCACTGTTTCAAGGTGTTTTTGCAGACTCTTAATTCCTTCGGTATACTAGAATGGCTGCTCTTGCATCAAGAGAACCCTGGAGAGGTAGAAGACTTCAGGCGTTAATGAGTGGAGAGGAGGTCGAAGAACCCCCTCGTATGAGGCGTACACAACAGCGTGGAGAAACGTTTGGTGAAAGAATGAGTTATACATTAAGACAAATTGATAAGATTGAAAGAGGTATAGGTACTATGCTTACTCTTTCTAATTTTAATCTTACAGATATAACTGATATACCAGGCGTTGTGTCTGCCCTGAGAAACATTACGATTCTATACTGTAATGATAATAAAATTACCGATTTACCCGATTTAAGAAAAATGGCACCTCGTTTAGAACATTTGTATTGTTTCAATAATCAATTAACTTCTTTGCCACCGCTACCTGATACTCTTATAGGTCTATATTGTGAGAACAATTTACTAACTTCTTTGGAAAACCTTCCCAGGCGTCTCTCAAAGCTATCATGTTCTAATAATTTATTGCGTGCGTTGCCAAGGCCACTTCCTTCTAATCTTATTGATCTATGGTGTTCTAAAAATCAATTGATCTATTTGCCAAAACTTCCTTTTAGACTTGAAATTCTAAATTGTGACAGAAATCAACTGAAAGTATTACCACAATTACCCCGAACTCTACAAAGATTAGCTTGTTATGAAAATAATCTAACATTTCTTCCTATCTTGCCTCTTTCCATAAATTTTTTAGTAATACATACGAATCCTTTTCATGAACCGTTTACTCCCTATAGGGAAAAGAAAGGAGAAGGGGTATTATCTATAGCAGATATAAATAATCTTATTCCTTTAACAAAAGACTATTGGGACCACCAGACAGTTGAAACATTGGGTCCAGAAATGGTCAATCCTGAAAGTCGGTTATCCGCTGGATTAGGCCAGCCAGATCGTCTAGGATACGGATTTCCTTCAGGACCTGATGCAAATATTCTAGGGTTTTTAGGTATTAGAAAAGGAAAAGAAGGATTTGACGAGGCGAGAGAACGACTCCGAACCAAAATGAATCCAAACCCCCTTGCTGAAGTGAATAGTAGTCTTTTTACTGGAGGAAAACGTTATCACAAAACAAAGAGATCTAAAAAGCCTGGTCGGCATACTAGAAGGAAATAGAATGTTCACACAAACACCTCCTGTTGATTTAGTAACACATGTCCTCAAAACTCTTCGTATTGATGACATGAGATGGTTTTCAAAAGAGGAGCTGTCACTCGAAACTCTCGAAGACTGGCTTCCTCTCGTAGAACCCTATTATTTACCATGCAAGGCTGAGCGGTATCTCAGCGAAATGACGAAGAGTCGTATTATAACGATTCTTCGTCACCTTCTAAAAGCAACTGACGGTGAACTTAAGTATCAGGAACGCGTTCTACAAGGAAAAAAGACTATGGTGTATCAGGTTTTTCAGAGAGTTCTAAATCCTGTTGTTACTTTTGATTAATATTAGACCGCTGGGCATTTCAAACGGGCACTTATTAGCATAAAATTGACTCGTTTTATGATTTGAAAATCCCTTATTAAAATGCGGTGTTCTATTTGTAAGTTAGAAGGTCATAATAAACGTTCTTGTAAAGAAAATACAGCCCCTGTCCAAACGGATTTAATTCAACAGGAAACTTTAGCGAATGTTATTAAAAGACGTTCTAACTCTATTGACTTTTGGACAGATGATTCTATATTACCATCTTCAGCAGATACATATTGGTTAATACATGGGAAATTTGGAGATATTCATGGTAAATGGATGCTATTTTACGATAGGTCACAAATAGATAAAGAATGGATAAAAATGAAACATTTATATAATGAATCAAAACTTGGAAATGTGATAAGTATGAAGTGCTCTGGAGCAAAAGAAAATCCAAGAGCATCTGATAAAAATAGTCACGTTATTATTATTTACTGCCCTGACGATGAAAATGATATAATGAGCATAGGCAATAGTATTGTAGCAAATTTAGTTGATTATTCAAATAAATATATATATTATAAAAGTAATATTCAGACGAAGGAAGGGACAAAGGCAACAGGGCAAAATGTAAATCATTTATATAAAATACCTACGAAACAAAAGTGCGATATATCTTGTAATAATGTTGGTTATTATCAGACTAGAAGAGAAAGAAAAATGATGGATATTGCATCAACGAAAGAGGGTTACTGTAAATGTGGTCGTAAAGATGAAGAAGGTAGCTATGGTTGTGAACGCTATCCTTCTTGTATAAATGATTCAGAGGAAGATGGCTTTTATTAGTGCCCGTTTGAAATGCCCAGTGGTCTAATATGACCAGGTAATACTAAAGTTACTCTTTGAAGAAAACCACTGGAGAGCCTCCTTAAATGAAGTATGATCATCCTCTGTCCATTGGTAGCTCTCCTCATCCTCTCCATCAAGACTCATAGAGTTTTTTACATCATCCCACTCTGGATACTTCTCTAGAAAGACTTCAACAGAGATTGTATCCATACTATCACTTCCATCAATATCTCGTATATAATAATGGAAGTGGTGACCACGCTGCTTCGTCCATATGCGATACCCTTCAGGAACAAGCAAATCCGAAGGAACATAGGGCTGCCTACAACAATTTGTGTCATACACAAAAGGCAAGCCTGTCTTTTCATCAATCGGAAGATGAAGATTGATGAAAAGATCAAATCCCATTTTTATGCATGCTTTTCATCAACAACTGATTTCAATTTTATGAGCGGAGCAAGTCACTGATCGCGAGATCAGATGACAGAATCTGGTCCTCAGACATTCTCAGAAACCAGCCAAACATCCGACGCTCATTGATCTCCTTCCACGGGATAGGGACATACAATGCTTCCTTTGTCACCTGGAATCGCAGATCACCTTCCTGACCTGCAGCCAGTAAATGCTCCACCTGGATTCTCTTACCCCCCTTATTATAACGACTGAGTTCCTCATTCGGACGCATATCCACCTTATCAGAGGTCGCAGCACACTCACTGAAGTCCCACTTCGCATCTGCACGTATCTGCTTGCCTCCGCCCTGCTGATCCAAACGCTCAAAGGCCTTCTGGGCCCAGCATTCAAATACAGGATGATTCGGCTTACCTGCCCCCATCACATACATACTAGGAATCGTCGTGCCATTCGGTCCCGCATACATCTCATCGGGGTCCGTGCCATAAAAGACAACACGATCATACGGAATGATAGGAAACTCTCTCATAGCAATGATGGATGGGCTCACCCAGAGTCCTCCAAACTTCGCTAAAACCTCTGCACGAATCCAATTCATCTCAGCAGGCCCAACCGTCGCAAGAGGATTCTGGAGACCCTTCGGTAACTCCTGCCATCCACCCAGACGACTCGCCAAATCCGTCAGACCCGCAATCACCTCAATCTTGTAATTCTGCTTGTTCAACTCAACAATGCGATTGTAACAGAGATTCAAATACGGAATATTCAGAACACGAGCTGATCTCGCACCAAAATCCTGCCACCAACGTGTATTCACGTCGCTGTCATTATAATAGAGCCAGATTGTCGGCATTGTTAAACCTCTCTCGAGAAGATGCTTATCCTTAAACGGATTTGCCATCATTTCTTTTCCAGATCCATAGACTGCCATTAAAAAGGCACTGACTCCAACAACCGCCAGAGGAATCCATATTTCGGGTGCTACCATCTCCTTGGTCACAAGGTTTTTTAACTTCTTCTATGACGCTCCAGGGGAACTCCATCGGTAATCACAAGACGCTTCATTCTTTCGTGGTAATCATTTGCTGTCATATGTTCCTGTGCAGCCCTCAGCTGCCTACGCCTTTCTCTCTCTTCCTGTTCCTTCTCCATAGCCGCCAGAGCTTCAACTTCCTCATTTCGTAACGGATCGGGGGCTCTCTTCCGATTCTCCTGATATGAATTGAAGTCCCGCTTATCAACTTGAACATCTGAGACTTGGCCACTAAATGTGCTTTCCGTCGTATAGGCCGACTTCAAATCTGTAAACTTCAGACCTACAGATGAATTTGCAGCGGCCGTATAGTCCGTAGGTCTATCACGACCTAACTCAACTCCATAATTGGGAGCCATAAGTAACGCCTGCGGAGAAACAACACTCAATGCATGCGTCTGTCTTGTATCTCTTACAGATGTCGCCTCCTTCTCGAACATGCTGTTAAACACATCACGGTTGAATTTTCCACTAAAGGCCTGTGTCTTTATATCTGACCCCGAGGCATTCTTCAACCAGTCACCGTAGCCATCCTCATCTGGATCAGGCACACGCGTCTGTTCAAACATTTGGTTAAATGCATTCAGATCAAGCTTATTCGGATTGAGACGAATCGGATCAGGCTGCTTGAAAACCTCAGCTTCCTTATTACGCTCCGTTTGAAGAAGCGTCGGTGCCTGAACATCTTTTAAAGGCCCCGTGCGACCTCCTTGGATTCTCTTCAGAATCTCTGATAAATAAGCATAGGCTCTCGTCACACCCTCGAAGGCCTTGTCATTTCCTCCCTTGTCTGGATGGGCCTTCATTGCAGCCTTCTTGTAGGCCTTCTTCAACTCATGCTCCGTTAAAGCAACCTCCTCCTCAAGCCCCAAGACCTGCAAACAGATCTGAAAATATCCAAGAGCCTTCTCGTTACTGTTGTTCTTCGTCAGGCGATCAAGAGGCTGTCTTTGCTGATGCTGCTGATGGGATTGCTGTATAGTAATAGCGTATTGTTGCTGCTGCTGTTGCTGCTCATAAGGCAATGCTCCAGGATGCTCACCTCTCTGAATCTTTGAACACCATTGAAGAAGATGACTGTAAATTCCTGCTTGGCGGAAACTCTGGACATACTCCTGGCCAGCGAGAAGTGTCTGAATCATTTCATAGCGTGTCCTCGGTGATTGAATATTTAATAAATTTTGATAGATTCGGGCATGGGCTGGATTTAGACTTTGCGTGTTCCCCATTCTTCTTTTACACTTCTTTTCCCCTCACATCGGCTGCCCGCAGATCGCCGACAAGCAAAAGCGGAATCAGTGGCTCACAT
>Ga0208257_1000164_pt1 | contig 22689 bp, 26 predicted proteins | sample CryBogCBH10Sep07_FD_184610 | JGI IMG/M metagenome (GOLD analysis project Ga0208257, IMG submission 184610) | Freshwater microbial communities from Crystal Bog, Wisconsin, USA - CBH10Sep07 (SPAdes) | ecosystem: Environmental > Aquatic > Freshwater > Lake | place: Crystal Bog, Wisconsin, USA... | reverse complement strand
ACTTCCCTCTCCCCCAATAAAATAACTACATTATTCAGAAATCTCGCCGCTTTGAATGGTTTTAAATAATAAATCAGCGGCTCGACAGCCGCTCGCTATGTCATGCGAGCGAATTTCCGATACACTGTCGCGGAATTTTCGGAATAATCCGCGTTGGTTAACGCTAGCGTTGGTTAATTCCCTCGAATATGGGGGAATTAGAAACAATAATAATACATTAAAACATAATATATTAAAAAATATATATTAATGAACAGAATAGTATAACCTATTTCCAATCACATCCAAAATATAATAAACACGCTAACATACCAAGAAAGAAAATTAAATCTAATATAATTGTAAAAGTTTGCATAACTATTATATACGTGACCCCATACCTTTTATAAAAATGAGAATATTAATCCATTATTAATAATAAGATCAAATTAAAAATGCCGGGGGGCACTCCACCCACACACTGCATAGCAGTTTATCTAGGTGCGAATGTCCCACGTCTCCAGTATGTGTAATTACATTAAGACGCCTCTAATGAGAAATCTTTCTATCGCCCAGCTGGCGGAAATCGCCTCTAAGAGAGCACTTAGAGGGATATGTAAGCTTATTTTTGGACTGAACTAGTAACTCAATCTAATTTAAAGAATGCCAAGATACGATCCCAAAGGCCGGGCTTCTTAACTGGCGCTGGAGCTACTAAACGCTTGCGACCTAGTGGCTTCGAGTGACACTTTCCACTACCACAGCATTTCTTACCGCTATTGTTAACGTTACTATTATTCTTCTTTGTTGTTGCCATTACTATTATAATCTTTATACGGTTCTTGATCTAAATTTTTCATATTTTCTCTTTCAAACTCTCTTATAGTATTGACTATAAAATCTAATTCATTAGATATATCTGGAGTTTTAGGATAGCGCTCTTGCTTTGCCAATATAAAGAATTTTTTCTTTAATTGCTCTACAACAAAATCCTGTGCCTCTTTTTCATTAGAGGTTTTAGCCTTGGGAAAGAAATCGTACACGCCGGGCCGCTTTAAATAGTTTCTAGCTGTGTTTTATTTCCAGTGCGAACTTCTTTCGCCCAAAACACGTCCACGCCGCTATAGATCTTATACTGCCCAACTTTATTATTTATTTCAATAATCTTTCCATATCTCCAGTTACGAGTGGAGCGCTCAAGAAATTCAATATTATCATTCAATTTAAAATTGTTTTTATTGTTTTTCATATATTTACATAATGTTATAAATATATTATAGTGCAATTTGTCAGATAAAGCAATTTAATTATATTTAAATATATTTAATATTATTAATAATTATTATTTATTTGTGTAATCAATATATATGAGCGAGGAGGCCACAAAGATGTGTGGATTTTGTAAGAAACAAATTCCTTTGGTTTGTTTTAGTGTTAATAATAAGAGTAGGGATGGATTGCATGCTTGGTGTAAGGTTTGTTGCCGCCGGGCTGAGCGTGAACGGTATAGTATTATTAGCAAAGATCGTATAGCCGCCGTGCGTGAGTGGCAAAAGAATAATTTAGATAAGGTTGTTGAATATAAAAAAAATTGGCGAGCCAAACAAGAGTCCGACCCGCCAACCGAAGGTTAAATATAGAAATTACTTAACCGTCTGTACCTTTATTTTTTTCGTCTTTGCGGAGGCGAGTTTTGAAATAGAGATATATAGTACTCCATGGTCTAGTTTCGCATCTACTGTTTCTACATCTGCATTCTGAGGTAGATTAACACTGTTATAGTACTTCAAACTGTCCTGCTCGGCACTAATATGAAGCACTCCATTTTCAGTTGTAATATCCAGACTGCTTGCCTTGAATCTTGGCAATTCTGTCTCATATACAAACTTGTCATCTTTTTCCTTCCACGGGTTTAACTGTGATAAGCTGAATTTTGGACTGGTAATAGCGTCAAATTGACTCAAAAGGTCTGGCCACTTGTTCGCCCATAGGTCAATCGGCCAAAAAGGGTCGAAGCTTATACTACCTGTGTTATATTTACTGCCGCTATAATTAGGTTTTAAATCTAAATAACATGCAGATGTCTTTGGTACTAGTGATATGTTCATTAAAGAACTGGCTGTATTTGGTATGTTCATAAATTTTATTGTTACAATAATGAGACATAACTTTTGTTGGAATGTTCAAAAAAACTTTGTAATATATATAGTGAAAGAGTACGAGTACCTGATAGTTTCCGATGCTCACATGACCAGTCTAGTTTGCCAGCATGATAAATTAGAACATGTGATTAAAAATATTAAATCTAAAAATCTAGTATTAAATGGGGATATAATAGATGTTAATCATACTAAAAAATTAACAAAAAAAGACTGGCACTTACTTTCACTTTTAAGAAAGCAAACTAAAGAAAGAAACTGTTATTGGAATGCCGGGAATCATGACGCAGATGTTAGTGGGCTATTGGCCGATTTTCTGGGATACAAGCATGGATATCATGTTATAGATAATATAAATGGAAATAATATTATTATAACCCATGGTGACCAATTTGATAGCTTTATAGGAGATCATCCTATTATTACTAATATAGCTAGTGGTTTATATTATTGGTTACAGGCGGTAGACCCAAAACAGCAGAGGATTCCTAGATACTTTAAAAAGCGATCCAAAAACTGGATACATGCTGGTCATAGGGTGAGGAATAATGCAATTAAATGGGCAAAAAATCAGAATGCTAATAGTATTATATGCTCACATGTTCATCAGGTTGACCTATCGGTAATTGACGATATAACATATGCTAATACAGGATGTTTTACCTATGCAGAATGTTATTATGTTACCATAGATAAATTAGGTAGAATAGAGACGCATAGCGTGTAAGTATATTCATAGTGAACAACACTATAATTCAGAACAAGTTGAGAGTTGCGGTTAACAGGTTTGTTAGCAATAGGTTTTTATCCTCTCAATCTAAACCTATTAAGGTAATTATTTTTTAATTTTATGAGCCATAAGAAAAAAACGCCATCCAAACAAGAACCAGTTAAGGACACATCTCCATATGTTGATAAGAAACGTACAAAAAGTACTATAACATTAACATTGAGAGAGTTGCCTTGGACAGATAAACAAAAAAAGTTTTTCGAGGTTGCCTTGGACAAAAACACTAAAGTAATGATAGTTAAAGGAGTTGCTGGAACAGCAAAAACACTTTTAGCCGTATATTGTGCATTAAAAAAGATAAGTGATAAAAAGTCTGCAGAAATATATTATAGCCGTGTTCCAGTTGAAAGCTCTATTCACGGAATTGGATATATTAAGGGAACGACAGATGAAAAGATGTCTCCATACATACAGCCCCTAGTGGATAAGTTGCACGAATTGCTTCCAGAACCACAAGTTAGGGCGCTAATGGCAGACCAAAGAATTAAAGGTCTACCACTAGGATTCCTTCGTGGATTAAATATATCTAATGCTTCTTTTATTATGGATGAAGCACAGAATTGCCGTATAGAAGATTTCCTGCTTGTTATGAGTCGTATGGCTAACTTCTCTAATCTATTTATTATAGGTGACGAGCAGCAATCGGATATCAAGCAGAGCGGTTTCAATCGTGTATATAACTCTTTTAATACTGATATTGCTAAAGAGAATGGTATTCACACATTTGAATTCACAAAAGAAGATATTGTTAGATCTGAAATTCTTTCTTATATTATCGAAACATTTGAGAATATGAGACTTAAGATTGTGAATTAATATATATATCATATATATCTTCTGGGATATCCAGATACTTGAGGTAGACTTGTGAAGTTTACTAGGGCATAGTATTTCACATTCCTTGAGTTCTGGATTTCCTTTTGGCCAAAAATTATCGGTATATAAAAATGCATACTTATATAACACTGCATTCGCCTCCCTTATATACTCCTTCTCATCAAATAACTCATAATCCCTTATTAGTTTAACCGCCCTTCTCTCACAGTCTGCCTCTAATTTTAATAATAATAAAATTTCTTTTTTATATTTTTTAGGGTTTCTAATTAAATGGTCAATACTGAAATTGCATTCTTCAAAATCTTTCCAGATCTTAGTATTTTCTTTCCATTGCAGGAAGTGGCAGTATTCATGTATTAATATACCAAACCAAGATTGGTTAGTTTTTTTACCCATGGCCACTTTAATTATCGGATTATCATAAGTGTTAAATTCAAAAATTCCATAGCATCTATCATTCCCGCCACAGTACTCGCCTTTAAATAACATTATCTTACCGTCATAGGCCTTAAGGTCTCTCTTAATAATACCGTAAAGCTTTGTATTTTTAACGGATTGCATACTAGGAATAATTACACTACTGGTTATATGTAATATTAGGCTAAAGAGAAATTGGAATTTTCTGTGTAATTAACTAATAATAAGTGTATCAAATAAATTTATGAAACATTTTTGCGCGAAATGTGGTGCCCCCACAATATATGCTTTAGAGTTGCCAAAGTTCTGTTCACAATGCGGAACTGAGTTTTCAAAGGCAACAAAAGCTAAACTAGATGATGATTTTTCTGTAGTAACAAAACAACAAGATAAATCAGTACATGACCAAGCGTTAGAAAAGGCAAAGGAAAAATATCCAACAAATACTCCAAAATTTGTTCCACAACCACAACCAATTCCAAAAAACTATCCAAACCCTGCCAGAGCATCATTTAAGTATAAGCTAGTTGATGAAGATACTGACCATCAAACACAAGATGATTATGATGACGGATACGATGGGACTATGGAGGATATATCTTACGAGGATAATACACAAGTTAATGCAAGCCTTTTTAAAAGAGTAAAGCCTAAATTTACTATACAGCAGACCCGAGCATCCTCGGAATCTTTCGAAAATATTGTTACTCAAGGGTATGCGAATAATTATAAGTCCATGGATCCATCGGAAATGAGAGATATTTCCGCAAACATTCCAGCGCCAAATATTGGTTCTGTTCTCGAAGAGTTCAAGAGAGAAGCAGGTAGTATTAGATCCAAACAGGATTAAAATTTTGACAACACAATCTAGACCAACTTTTGAGCAATCTATTGATATTATAGATGAAGAAATAACTAAACGTAAATCCAGATGGCATTTAACTGCTATATCATGGATGGACTTTCAAGATGTTTCTCAAAGATTAAGAATACATATATATAAAAAATGGGATAAGTGGGATAATATACGACCATTAAGGCCGTGGTTAAATCAGGTTATTAATCATCAGATTACAAATATGTTACGTAATCATTATTCAAATTTTTCAAGACCATGTTTAAAATGTAAATTTAATACTGGAGAATATGGATGCTCGGTATACGGAACTCAAAATAATGGATGTTCTACATACGCAAAATGGGAAAAGACAAAGAAATCAGCATATGATATTAAGTTCCCAGTAAGTATTAATAGTCCTAATTCTCAAAATCCAGAAACAACTTTAGAATCAGTATTACAATCTAGAGAAATAGATATTAATATAGAAGATGTTTTGCCAGCTTTTAATGACCTTATGAAAAAAAATCTTTCTGTTATTGAATGGAAAGTATATGATTACATGTTCCTGCAAAACTTTGATGAATCAGAAATAGCTAAAAAAATGGGATATAAGTTAAGCTATAAAGATGGTCGCCCAGCTTACAGGCAGATCAGTAAGATCAAATCCAAAATTTTACAAAAAGCAAGGCTTTTAGCAAAAGAAGTAGTATGAGCAAAGAAATAGAAAAAGCAGAAGCTGTTCTATATGAGGAACAGGAGCAAAGAATTCGTGATTACATAGTATTAAACCCTGATGCTACGTTGACCGAAATTACTGCTTATGCATATAATGATGATAAGGTAGATAGCAGGAGCAAGGAGGGAAGGCTTGTTAAACAGTTCTTACTAGATAATAAGATTGAATATAAAAACAAAAGCGTTATTCAAAGAGAGAGAATATCTCTTACCGATGAGCAAAAAGAATTTATAAAGAATAATTATAAGGGTCAAAACTATGTTGATTTGGCTAAGGCACTATTCAATAATGATAGATTAACACATGTAACTTTAGAATGTAGAGAAGTTAATAATTATATTCAGGAGTTACAAAAGAATGATCCTGATGCGCCTAAAGATCTTTTAGATAATACTGTATATATACCTTCTGAACGTGGAGCCGATTCTACATCTGGAACTTATTTTCCGCCAAGAAGAACCGATCAAACCGTATTTAGAATTAATAAATATCTAAATATTGGATGGAGCGCAGATACGCTTAAAGCATCTCAGCAAAAAATGGTTGACATGCTTCAAAGATATTTAAATACATTTAGTTTTTGTTATCAGATCAATACTTATAAAACTAATAATGACAGGCAATTATTTGAAGATTCTTTTATTCGTTATACGTATGACAAGCCAGATCTTAGTCAGGAAGAGCTTGACCAGTTTATAGTTTTGTGTACCGAAGTTGTTACTGCCGCAACTATTCTACAACAAGTTGAAGATTTGCGTGATATGTTACGTAACAGTACTAGTGACGGTGAGGGCAGGAATATTAAAATGCAACTTAACGAAGCTATTAGTAACTTACAAACTGAATATAATCAGTGTCGTGCCAGACAACAAAAGCTTTATAAATCGCTAGTTGATGACCGCTCGAAAAGAATAGCTCAAAGACAAGATGAAAATGCAACAATTCTAAACTTGGTTCAGGCTTGGAAAGATGAAGAAAGACGTAAGGGAATTATAATACTTGCTGAAGCACAAAAGAAAAATCTAGAAGAAGAAGCGAAAAAGCTATCGTCGATGGACGAGTTAAAAGCTGTTATTCGTGGTATTAATATAGATGAAATGGTAAATGGATAATGAAAGAATACGATAAATATTTAAGATGCAAGGTTTGTGGCAGCCAGTTTAATTCAGAAGCCCAAATCTTAAGTCATATTAAATCTCATAGGCAGCCTGTAGATAAATATTTTGTACTAAATTTTAATAAAAAAGATTTACATACTAAAGATCTAATTAAGTATAAATCAATAGAGCAATATTTTCTGACTGATTTTGTAGATAAGAGAAATATGAAACTATGGCTACAATCAGTTGACAAGGCGACTGGCTGTGACTATTTGAAAAATAAATTAAAGACATACTGCTGGCTTAAGAGATTGGATAGGGCCCCAACTCAATCCGAGCTTAAGACTATATCATGCCTACCAAAGGCAGAGACGTTTGAATACTGCTGCGAACAGAGTTTCGATAAAATTTGCCAGTCTATTGAATTAAAAAACAATTTTAATTATGAAATAAAACATACTCAAAATGATTTTATTAAATATAGCCATGACGAGATTGTTATAGATACTAGAGAGCAGCAGCCTTTAAAATTCAAGGGATTAAACATTATATCTTCCAAATTAGAGTGTGGAGATTATGCAAAGTCATTAGATAGTAAAGTAGTTGTAGAGAGGAAAAGTTTAGGTGATTTTTATTCTACATTAAGTAGTGGATTTGACAGATTTAAAAGAGAGATACAAAGGGCCGCAGAAATGGGTATATATATTGTGGTAGTTACGGAATGCCAATTAAAAACTGCCTTATATGCAAAAAGAAAATTTGGCCTTTGCTCTGGAGAGTACATCATGCATCACATGAGGCAGCTATGTCGAGAGTTTGATAATATACAATTTGTATTTGCTGATGGCAAGGCAGAGGCATCTAAAAAAACATTATTTATTCTAGAGATGTCTGATAAGGTTCGCCATATAGATTTAGAATACTGGTTTGAACGGGAGGGTTTTGTATGGCTTTAATAGTTGGCGCACAAAATAGTAAGAATGTTTCTGATATTAACAAAGAAATGCTCGAACTGAAGGGCGAGCTTTCTGATGCGGAGGCAAGAGTTAGTTTGGCTAAATTTTTGAGACATAATTTGGGATTTGCAACTGAGCTTGGACTGGGGATTACATTAGAATCTTATCAAGAGCTAACTATTAAATCGTTTTTTAATCGTAATTATTGTATGTTAGTATGGGGACGTGGTTGTGCGAAAAGTTTTTGTGCGGCAGTATATTGTATATTGAAATGTATATTCGAGCCGGGTACAAAGATATTAATTGCATCAATTAACTTTCGTACCGCAAGAAGAATGTTTAATGAAATAGAAAAGTTCTTATCAAGTCCGGAAGCAGGACTATTTAGGCAATGCTTTGGAGATAAGATGAAGCGTAACGATCAGTATGAATGGTTAATTAATGGGGGTAGTATTACAGCTATCCCACTAACCGGAGAAAAGATTCGTGGTATTCGTGCTAACGTTCTTATTCTTGACGAGTTTTTATTATTGCCTCCTGATATTATTGATAATGTATTAATGCCATTCTTAAGTTCACCTAGAGATGTTAGTGACCGTATTAGAACTAGGAGACTAGAAGAGGAACTTATTAAAAAAGGCATGTTACATCCTGATGATAGGCAAATATTTGAAAATACTTCTCAGATGTTAGCATTGAGTTCAGCCAGTTATACTTTTGAGCATTTATTTCAAGTGCATCAGCAGTGGGCTCATCTTATCGAGCATCCAGAAGATCAAGAATCAAAAGAGGGGGAACTGCCGGGAACTTACTTTATATCGCAGTTAGGTTATGAGGCCCTGCCAAACCATATGGTAGATCAGGCTGCAATTCAGTTGGCAAAAAATGGTGGAAGTTCTCATAATTCATTCCTTCGTGAGTATGCTGCCAGATTTATTGATGGTGGAGATAGTTATTTCTCACCCAAGAAGATGCACTTATGTACTATTCCAGATGGTGAATATCCGACTACTAAAATAGTAGGCGAAGAAGGAAAGAAGTATGTATTAGCAGTTGACCCTAACTTCTCATCCTCTCGTAGTGCTGACTATTTTGCTATGAGTTTAATAGAGCTTGACGAAGAAAAGAAGCAAGGTGTTTTAGTTCATGGTTATCAGGTTGCGGGTTCTTCACTGCAAGACCATATTAAGTATATGTATTATTTATTTAAAAATTTTAATATTGTATTTATGATTATTGATCATGCTGGTGCTGATACATTTATAGATGCAGTTAATCATTCGGAATTTTTCAAGGGAATGAATAAAAAGATTGGTTTTATAGACTTCGATTCAGATAAAGAGAACGAAGACTATATGAATATGTTAAAAGAATGTGCAAAACAATACAGTACGGACTTGGGAACTATTTGCATAAAACAGTATTTTACTTCGGCGTTCCTAGGTAGGGCAAATTCATATCTACAGACTTGTATCGACCATAAAAAGATATGGTTTGCATCTAGGGCGAGTAATCATCCAGATATTCTTGAGAATATGTTTACAATGAATCTGCCCATGGATTATGTTTATCCAAAAGGAATAGGTGATAGAGCAGATAATGAATATGAGACCAAAAAGCTAACAGTTCGTGATTTTATAGAACAGCAGGATTTTATTATTAAAGACACCAAAGATCAGTGTGCTAATGTGGAGGTCACTAGTACATCCAGAGGCACTCAGAGTTTTGACTTGCCATCTCATTTGAGAAAATCTACTAGCGTAAACCGTGCAAGAAAAGATAATTATACAACACTCATGTTGGGAAACTGGGCTGTAAAATGTTATTTTGATATTATGGCACCAGATAATTTTAAGAAAAAGAACACGGAATTTGTTGCTGTGTTGATTTAAAACAGATTTAAGTGTAATTAAGATTTATAATAATATATGACACAAAAAGGCAAAAGTCAGGAAGGTTCAGAGGTAAAGGCAAAGGCAACAAAGGAAAAGAAAAAAAATACTTCTTTTGTATCTCCTAGTCTTATCGAGGGTTCTGTTAAACTTGATTCCCAAGCGGAAGTAGTTGCTGGAAGTTACATGGGTGGCGCTGATGCTTACGATGACGATGCGCTAGACTATGGTGGATATGGTGCGCCAACGCGTAGAAATAGATCTGCCACAATAACAAGAGCAGAGCGATATTCAAATATCGAGGGAGGGGTAGTTCCTTTTATTTATAGTGCTTCTAGAGGAAAATATACTTCTAATATATCTATTAGAGATGCTATTATTCTTTGCCAAAAATGTTATTATAATTTTTCTGTATTTCGTAATACGATTGACCTAATGACCGAGTTTAGTTGTTCGCCAATCTATTTTACTGGCGGCAATGCCCAGTCTAGAAAATTCTTTGAAGCATGGGCTAATAGAGTGAATCTTTGGAGATTGCAGGATGAATTCTATCGTGAATACTACAGAAGTGGAAATGTGTTTGTTTACAAGTTGAATGCCGTATTTAAAAGAGAGGATATGGCAGCCATAACAGATGTTGTAACGGCCGCTGGAAACAGGGAGGTTCCAATTAGATACATCATACTAAATCCTGCAGATATTCAATCTATTGGATCTGCATCTTTTATTTCTCCTAGGTATGTAAAAGTTCTTAATGATTTTGAAATGCAGGTTCTTACAAACCCTAAAACTGAAGAAGAAAAAGATCTAGCAAAAAGAATTCAAGAGTTTGGACAGCTTCAAGAAACCGTAAAAACCGCACAGTCTCAAACATATTTGGTTTTCTATTTAGATCCTGATCGCGTTAAGGCTATTTTCTATAAGAAGCAACCATATGAGCCATTTGGCGTACCAATGGGGTTCCCTGTTCTTCAAGATATAAACTGGAAGCAAGAATTAAAGAATATTGATATGGCTATAAGCCGTACAGTTCAACAGGCCATCTTATTGGTTACGATGGGTAATGATGAAGTTGGAATGCCAACTGCAAAACAAATTAATAATCTAAAGAATATTTTTATGAATGAAAGTGTTGGGCGTATTCTTGTTACCGATTATACGACTCAGGCAAAATTTGTTATACCAGAAATTGATAAGATTATTGACCCTAAAAAGTATCAGATTGTTAATGAAGATATTAAGAATGGATTAAATAATATTTTAATCGGAGATGAAAAATATGCAAATTCTTCTACAAAAGTAGAAATGTTCCTAGCTAGATTAAAGCATGCTAGAGAGGTATTCTTTAATGATTTCTTGCTTCCAGAAATGAAATATATTGGTGAACAATTGGGTTTCAAATCCATACCTCAACCCAGATTTAAGAATGCTGATTTTAGAGATGATCCAAACTTATCTAGAATTTATTCACGACTATTAGAGATTGGCGTACTGACACCAGAAGAGGGTATTACTGCACTTGAAACCGGTAGATTACCATTACCCGAAGAGAGTCTTGAAAATCAGAAGAAGCTTCATGAATATCACGAAGAGGGGTTATATCAACCATTACTTAATAATCCTAATTTAATTGTACCACAAACTGGAGAAGTTGAATTGGGTCAACAGCCACAAACAATGCAGAAGACCGGGGGCGCTGGGGGTATGACAGGAAGACCGCCGGGCGGTGGAACTAAAAAGTCTGTAAATAATGTTGGAAAAATTGGTAAAAAAATTAGCGCGCAAGATGTTGCTAATAATTTAGCTAGATTTGATTTATTAGAAGGTAGTATTGAAAACTATTTAAAAGAAAAATTTAAAAAGAAGAAACTGGCGAAAGAACAGAAAGATATAGTCAAAGAGATAGCCGAGACTATTGCAATTAATGAAAAGCCAGATAAATGGTTAGAGAGTATAGCTACATATATAACCGAGCCAGTTCAAATGAGTGATAGTTTAGCCGAGGTTCAAGAAATATCTGAGCGTCATGGAGTTGATATTAAAACTGCAATACTATTAATGCATAGCCAAATTAATGAGGAGTAAATAAATGCCAATTAGCCTAATTAAAAAAAATCAGTTAGACCCAAATATTGCCGATTTGGTTGGACAGTATGGAAGCGGTTTTTTCTTGCCAATATCTGTTAGTGGAAATTTAACTGGTTTTATAGATAATGCAATTCAGGGGTTAAATTTTCTTAGCGGAATAAATAATTTAAATGATTATGTAAATATAACTGGAATTAGCGGTATAAATATTCAAACCGTATCTGAAACTAATTCTTTGATTATATCTTATACTGGAATACCAGTACCGCCTAATTTAGTATATACGACGGGAGATCAGCAAATAAGTGGTAACACAGATTTTGTTGGAAATTTAACCTTAAGTGGTAATACCGTTTTAACTGGAAGTCTTTCAAATCAGTCGTTAAATACATATGATAATGTAAATTTTCAAACAGTTACTTCAAGTGGAATAGTCACAGCTAGTTCCTTTGTTGAGAGCGGTATTGATATATTAAATTATATAACAGAATTGAGTGGTACTGTTTCAAACGTTTATGCAACATATGCACAGCTAACTGGCCTTAGTGGGTATGAGGCATCTGTTACTAATCTGCTAGCTACATATGATCAACTAACTGGTTATAGTGGTTTTCAGGCCACTGTAGATGCAGCTTTCGCTACGTATTCACAACTAACAGGTTTAAGTGGGTATGTAAATAATAATTTTTATCCAAATAGTAACCCAAGTGGATATATAACTGGAGTTGACCTTTCTGCATATACATTAAATTCAAATACTGGTAATTTTGTAACTCAGCCTACAATTGGAAATTATTATGTATCTTTAATCCCTAATTATGATACAATTACCGTAACAAGTACGGATGCAGCAGATAATCCATTAGTAATGACGTTATATAAATCTTCTCAGATAGTGGGGTATTTTAATCAAACTTTTAATACTGGTAACTATATAACGCAATCTGTTCTTCAGGATGCTTCGAATAATGTAATATCAACATGGAATATTACATATGATGTTAGCGGAAAATTTTTATCTGTTACGCAATCATAATAAAAATTAGATTTTAATTAATATCATTTAGTTTTTAGGGGATTTCTGTATCACTGGTGTAATAAATATTATGAAGATATCTATGGTATTGGTTTTTTCATTATTGTTTATTTTTAGCGGATGTACCGTTTATACTGAAAAACAGTCAGAAGCGGTAAGTCAAAATGTTTACGCATCTAACGATTCAATTGCTAAAGAAAGAATTGATCTAGCCCAGTTTTATTCAAATGAAACAACAAAATTTATCAAACCGCCGAAACATCGTATAATTATAAATCAAATTTCTAAAAACAAACAAAGAGTTGTTATTGTCCCAAGTCAGTATAGTAATGATAAAGTTGTAGTAGTTGGTTCAAATGAATATCAGGATCTTTTGAAAGACCGTTCAATTAAAAAACAATTAGAGCAAGATGCCTTAGTTAAGGATAAGCAAATAAAATCTGATAATGCAGAACTATTAAAGCAGAAACAAATGAGCGATAAGATGGTAAAAGATTTAAATTCTTTACAGCAAGAAGTTTTAAAATTAAGACTCAGTGGACTTTGGAAAGATGTGGTTATCGTTGCCTTATTAGTTTTAATCGGTGGTTTTATATATATAAAAGTTAGTTCTCCAGCGCTTATATAATATGAATGAACAAACTATAGTAACTGAAGTAAAAAATGAAATAACAAGAGTAGAAAATACCATACAAACCGATATACCAAAAGTAGAGTTTGCAGTTGTAAGGTTGCAAATTTGGATAAAAAATAATCCAGTAAAATCTGCTTTAGCTCTGGGCTTTATTTTTGGATTTATATTGGGAACACTGGTTTAAGGTGTAATAGTGTATATGTGGCAAAGTATTGCTAATATAGCGCAATCTGCAATTGCTTTTCTTCAAAATGGGAAGGCTCCGCCAAATACGCCTCCAGAATTGCAAGAAAAAATGGAGGATACAAATCATTTTGCTTCAAAGAAGTTTTTTATAATAATGACTTCTTTATTAATTATTGTCACTATGTTTTTTATTTCTGTTGGTATACTTTTTATTATACCAAAAGATCACGATATTGTAATAACAACTTATGCTGCTATCTTTACTAAAATAATGGAGCAAATAGCTTTAGTTATATCGGTATATTTGGGCGCACAGGGTTTGGTTGATTTGAGATATAATAGTTCTTCAAGCGTTGCAGTAGAGGGCAGTGCGCAATCTGATACTAGTAAAAGTCAGAATCAAGAATATGATATAGAACAACAAATATTAACAGGAAATGCAAAGGAAGATGATTATAATATATCTGAGGTAGACGTATGAAAAATCCATCAGCAAAAGCACTATCTTTAATTCTTGAATATGAGGTTGGTGGTACTCAATCTTATTATGAAAAGTATTTAACTGGTCCAACATGGCCCGGCTGCGCAAGTGGCATGACTCTTGCTATAGGTATAGACTGTGGATACTATACACCTAATGAATTATCTGAGATTTTCAGTTTTTTACCTAGTGATCAGCTTAGGGCTGTACAGAATGCCCATGGAAAAACAGGGCAGGCTGGCAAAGAATATACAAAATCTATTAAAGATTTAAATATTAAAATATCATGGGAGCAAGCAATTGAAATATTTGATAAATATACTTGGCCGAAATTTGCACAACTTGCTGAAAGAACCTTTCCTGGTTTGGACAAGCTTTGTGATAATGCGTATGGTTCTATTGTTTCCTTGGTATTTAATCGCGGGTCTAGTTTGGTGGGAGATAGTCGTAGAGAAATGAGAGAAATTAAAGATTTAATTCCACAAAAAGATTATAGAAGTATTGCAATAGAGTTACAAAAAATGAAAAGAGTTTGGAAGGGTAGGGGTCTTGACGGCCTGTTAGCAAGGCGAGATGCAGAGGCGGCGCTGGTTCTTTCATGTGTAAATTAATTTGTTTTCTGTGTATAATTATATTATTATAATAATATGATTATCGAAGACTCTCAAGCGCCCGGTTTTGATCTAAACAATCTAGAATATAGCCCGGGTAAACAGGTTAATATATGTGCTTTTGAGTTATTAAAAAATAAAGATAACAAGGTTATTGTTAATAGGGAGTTAAAAAATATTGCCCCTATATCTAAGGAGGGTGTAAAATTTAATATGGATAATTTTAAGTATCATGCCCGTTTTGACGGCATAATAGTTCAGGCTAAAGTTGCACAAGATGAAGATAAATACTTAGCTACGGCTTCTATTAATCAGTTAAAACAGTTTTTACCAAATCATGTTGATTTAGATATTAATAAAGATCTATTAGGTGTTGCATTTGATGCTTTTGTTGTTAATCGTGGAAATAAAAATGGTCATATGATTAGCACTGAAAATGCTATTGCAATGGTTAATAATTTCGTAAATAAGCCATTCAATATTGAACATAATAGAAAGACGATTGTAGGATTCTGCACTGGGTATGGGTTTAGTGAATTTGGTTCGAGTACTCCATTAAGTCTTGATCAAGTTCAAGATATGAGCACACCTTTTAATGTAGTTCTTTCGGGTTTTGTATGGAAGGTTGCGAATCCAGAGTTTGCAGAAGAGCTAGTTAATAGTAGCGACCCAAGTTCTTCTGATTATCTTTCTGTAAGTGCTAGTTGGGAGCTTGGGTTCAATGAATTTAATATTGCAGAGGGAAGTAAGAACCTGAATGAAGCAAATATAATTGAAGATGAAGAAGAGATAATGAAGCACAAGGATGATCTAAAAGTATTTGGCGGCAGTGGTATTTCCACAATTTCCGGAAAACAAATTTTCTTAAATTTACAAGGTAATATATTACCATTAGGTATTGGGTTTACAAATAATCCAGCCGCAGAAGTTAAGGGTGTTGTAATAACACACGATAAAAAAGATGACACTAAAAATGAAAAAGAAGACAATGAAATGAATAAAAAAAGTGTCTCTAGTGAAATTAAAGATGTAAAAAACATTATGCAAATCAATCAGATTGAAGATATTACTGACGAGGTAATGAAGGAAGTATCTGCCAGCGCAGTTCGTGAATTCATTTCCAATAAAATTACGGAACTAGCAAAAGATTGGACAGCGCAAAAAGAAGAGAAAGAAAATGCTCTTAAAGCTGCCCAAGAAGAACTTGCTTCACTAAAAACTGATCTTGACGGTATCAAGGCAGAGAGCGAGAAGATCAAGGCTGATTTTGCAGAGGTTCAAGAGAATATCCGCAAGCAGGAGATCGAGGCAACATTCCAGCGCAGAATGTCTCTACTAGATGACGAATTTAATCTAACTGATGCTGATCGTGCAATTGTTGCTGAAGACCTACAGGCAATTGCGGAAGAAGAAGCTTTTGAAAAATGGTACAACAGATTTGCTACTTTAGCAGAAGCAAAGAAGAAGTCCGCTAAAAAGAACGAGCCAAAAGACGGCATGGAAAGAGAAGCCGATGTTGATGATACTGGAATGTCTGGTGGTACATCCTATAGTTCCAAAAAAGATGGTAAGGATGGAAAAAAGAAAGAAGTAGATGCCGATGAAGAAATGGTTGCTGGCGACGAGGAAATGGCCGCCAAGAAAGAAGACAAAAAAGAAAAGGACGAAGAAAAGGACGAAGAAAAGGATGAAGAGTCCAAGGCATCTATCCCAAGTCCAGCCGGAGTAGACCTAAAGAATAATGACTATTCTCATACGGTTCTAAAAACAAATGACCCAACCCGCAAGGACGAAGTTGAAATCAAGGCACCAAAAACAGTTGAGCAGGTTGTAGATGCCGCTGTTGAGGAAGCTCCTCTAATTCCAAATGCAGCTGCACCTAGTGAATTATCACTAATGGAAAAAATAAGTGCCGCTTTCAATAAATCGAGTGTAAGGATTAAAAGATAATCTTTATCTAAAAACAATTTAACAAACACACATATGCCTACATTAAGACCATATAATGATCATAGCGAACATGAAGTTATCTCTCTGTTCACTGTTACTGGCGATCTTCCTCGCGGAACTTTCGTTGTACCAGCTGACAATGGAGCTAACCTATTGGACGATTCCACAGTCGGACAGCTTTCCCCATTCGGGAATACTGTTTCCGCCGTATTCACAGTCCCTCACGCCGCAGGTGCCGCTCCTTCTGGAACAACAGCAGGAAATATCCTAGGTGTAACCCTAAAGGACTTCCGCACGTTCGACGAAAACGGAGAGCGTTTAATCCTACACCCTCGCAAAGCAGCTGAGATGGATGTTGTAATTTCTGGACAAGCAGTTCCAGTTCTAACTCGTGGTATCGTTCTTTATAGCGGTATCGTTGGAACACCTGCATTCGGAAGTGGAGCAGCCGTTGCCGATGCTGGAGATGGAAGTCTAAAGACTGTTCCTTACACAGTTAGCGGCACAAAGAACCCAGCAGTAGTTGGTAAGTTCTTAGGTGGAGTTAACACATATGGACATGCTCTAGTTAAGATCGAGCTATAATCCTAATAATAATTTAAACACATGAAAATTCAATTCGAAAAAAACCCAGAGCAGATCGAGCTAATCAAAGCCCTTGCATCGGAAAACAAGACCGTTGCAATGCAGGCACAAGAAGCTTTCGCCGCATTCATTAGTGACGTTGTATTACAGGTTCTACTACAGGCTTCCACAGCCGGTCTAGTTTACCGTGATATCGAGTTTGATGAAGACGACCAGCCTTCCATCCCACTTGACCTATACTATGGACAGACAGAGGGAACAATCTCTGTATGGAGCCAGACAGTAGGTGGTGGACTACCAAGTAGTTTCGTTCAGGGAATGAACGAGATGAAAGTTAACACATATCGCTTAGACAGTGCTATCTCCATGGAGAAGCGCTATGTTCGCCGCGCACGTCTTGACGTTGTTGCTGCTGGACTAGAGCGTATGGCAAACGAGCTTCTTGTTAAGCAAGAGCGTAATGCATGGGCAGTTGTACTAAAGGCGCTAGCCGAGGCACAGACACAGACTAAGGATCACGTTCAGCGTGTTCAGACAAATGGTGTTTTCCAGTTAGACGACATGAACAAGCTATGGACTCTAATCCGTAGAATCAATGCTGCTTACACAGGTGGTACACCAAGTAACCTACAGTTCCGTGGCTTAACTGATATCTTCGTCAGTCCAGAGGTCAAGGAGCAGATCCGTGGGTTTGCTTATCAGCCAATGAATACACGCGCTGGTTCCCTAGTAACAAACGGAAGTAACTATGCCGCTGCAACAGCAATCGGTCTTCCTGACGCAGTTCGTGAGGAAATCTATCGCGGTGCAGGCACACAGGAAATCTTCGGTGTTACTATCCATGAGCTACTAGAGCTTGGTTTTAGCCGTAAGTATAACAACCTATTTGCTGCTTTCAGTAGTAAGAACTATAAGGATTATGCTGGTGGACAGTCCGCAGCATTCGACACAACTGCCGACGATCTAATCGTTGGTATTGACTCCACACGTAACGCTTTCCTACGCCCAGTAGCAATACAGAGCGAGAGCCGTGGACAGGTCAAGGTTCTACCTGACGATCAGTTCTTAGCCCGCAGTCAGAAGGTTGGATTCTACAGTTATGTAGAAGAAGGCCGCGTAGTAACTGATGCTCGTGCAGTTGTTGGACTACTAGTCTAATACTAGCCGATAAATAATTAAGAAAGCCCCTCTGGAAACAGAGGGGTTTTTTTATGTTCTAATTAAAATAATATTTTATATATAGACATTATAAATCATATAATAAGTATGAGCAAAAAGAAGAAAACTGTAAAGTTAGCAACAGCCGCACAGATAGATGGGATGGCAAACCCAGAAACTCCACAAAATGCATATGGGTCATTAGACCAGATTTTGGGTGAAAATGTTTCTGTTTATAAGGCGACTACTAGTGAGGAGTACAGACAGCAAATTGCGGAAATGAATCAAACAGACCTTCAGGCACATGCTCTAAAGGTTGGATTAATCCCAATAGAAGACAGAAAAGTTTTGGTAGCGAGGCTTGCTCAGGAGTTTGACCGTTGGCAAGTCAGAATGATGCCACAGGGTAGTATTGCAAATGCTAAAAAACTAGAAGATTTAGACGAAAAAGTTAGAAAGATCCTAAGAGAAGGCGCATAAGTTTACTAATCAGTGTAAATTATTATGTGAGCGACTTCGATAATTTCGTTAATAATATTTATGTTGAGCTTGACCAGCCAGCAGACTACTCCACCGCAAGAATAAGCGGATGGTTTCTTGACTCGGCAAACGTTGGTCAGCTAAATAATCTAATTGGAACATCGTATCAACCATCTGGTTTTTATGATCAATCTGGAAATTTAACTGGCTTTGGAATTGTACCGACAGTTAGCGGGAATGAACTGGGTATATTTAAGCTATTATTTGAGTATAATTATTATTATAGACTTTCTAGATATACAGCTACCAGTTTAATGACAGTTGGAAAAGACTGGATTAATCTTCAGGAGGGAGATAGTAAAATTACAAGAGTAAATTATAATGAAGTAAGTAAAAATTTACGCGGACTTGCTAAAGATGCCAAAGAAACTCTTGATAAGGCCGTTAAGATGTATCTAAAATATGGTGCTATACCACAACAGATAGCAGGAGATGACACTATTGGTATTAGTAATTATGTTTCTACATCAGAAGATCGCGGAATTATAAGTGATAATTTCTTATATTAATGAATTATTTTACAAATGACCAAAAATCAGCATATAGCAGTGCATTTTATGATTTGCACGATACATTCTCGCGTAATATTGTAGTTTTTCAACATCCACAAGTAACATTTATATCAAGCCAGCCGGAATATAACTTTTTATATTCTCAACAAACTGATGATAGCGTAGTTTATACTCCAGTTAGCGGGGTATTTCCAGCAACAATTAAATGGGAGCATGCTTATAAAATTAATGATGCTAGAGATATTCGTCCTACAGTTTTTGGTAATTATTGTCGTTTAAAGGTAAAAGCAGATGCGCTAGCATTTATTAGTGGCGCTAGAGGACAAAGAATTGAAGTTGATGGAAGGGCTGTAAACTGGATTGGTAGTAGTGAAGTGCATGGACTATTTACTGGAGATTTCTATCATATATACTTAAGGGAGGGAGAATAATATGGCTATGAGTATAGACCAAATACGTCTGGAAATATTAAACAATCCGGGCCTAGAGAAAGAGGCTAGGGTTTTAGCACAGCAAGTTTTACTAGAAAACAAGCAAGAACTTATACAACAATTCAATGAGCACCCAGTAACAAAAGAAATTGAAGCCGGCCCGGATGCGTCAAACCAGTCTGGAACACTTGGTAATAGGGGTAATTTATTTTCTTTTATAGGTTTTCCAGAAGGATCTAACCCTATAGAGCCAGTAAGAAATCTTTTACAAAAAATAGAATTATCATCCGCAAAGGGGAGGACATCTGGATCTACCGTACAATTTAAAGTAAACATGCCAGATCAAAACGAGTTTGAAAGTATTAGTAAAATGCCATGGGAGAGCGGTCGCAGTTGGTTATATGACATCGAGCGCGCTATTTCTGGGTTGGGTCAGTATTTATTTGGTCAATTTAAAAATTCGAGAAGCGGAACTGGAATGCAATTAGAAAAAAATGTAACATCTAATACGTTTACGCCTGTAAAATACTTTGGAACAATGCTAGAAAATTTCGCAAAAAAACTTAGAGGAATATAATGAATCCATCATATGCAACAAATTTAATGTCAAGCTTTTACTTATGGTTAGACCATGAGTTGGCTAACGTTGGTCAGGGGTTTGTAACAAATAGCGGCCAACTTTATCCAGTTAATGATCCTAGTTATACTCCAGTTCATAATGTTTATAGTTCACCTTTTAGACAGTGGATTTCAGACAATAGTATTCCAAATGCATATGTCCCAAGTGGCGTTTATTGCGATGGTGTATTCATGAATAGAGATAGTGGTATATATTTAAATTTTAATAAAGGACAAGTCATATTACCTTCTGGCATGAAGCCTAATATTGTAACAACCCAATACTCTAAAAAAGATTTTAATATTTACTATACAGACGAAAGAGAAGAGAATCTTCTATTTGAAAATGCTCATCCTTTGCAGTCAAAATTTAGAAATATAACTGGGGGTTTGGGCGGCGATGATCAGCCGTTTCCATGTATATTTATTAAAAATACTGCCTATCAAAACATGCCTTATGCGTTGGGAGGACAAGAACAAACAAAAACAACTGTAAGATGTATTATATTATCAGATAATATGTATTTAATGGACGGAGCAATATCTGTAATGACAGATACTGTTAGAAAGGTTTTTCCTCTAATACAGCCATCTAATTTACCATATAGTTATTATGGAGATTTTAAATCGGGAAACCAGTATCAATATTTACAGCTTGCAAGTCAATCTAGCGTTAATACTACAAATTTAATATATGTTGATAGGGTTGTTGTTTCTAGATTAGATGAAATTAGAAATAAGCATATAAATTTAAAAGTTGTAGCTGCTATGGTTGATTTTGACTTATGGCAGGCAAGATACCCAAGAATATACAATCCAGTAAATGTTTAAGGATAAATAATTTAATGTTTTAAGAGTGTCTATACCTACCCCTTTAATGTAATTAAATAAAGAACTTCCAAAACTATGTCTAGAAATCGCATCATTTATAACGTTTTAGCTTTATATGCCGGACAGAACAGTGCCGTAAGCGGCAGTCATTCTAATCCGGGAGATATTGCTCAATTATCCCGTGTTCAATCATTTGACGAGGATTTCGCAAGAAATCTTACCAATGTAACTCAATATGGTAACTTGGCACCAATTGACCGTATCGAAATCACTGCACCTACAGTTAAATCAACATTCTCTTACTATCTAACAGATGGAAGCAATGAAAAATATATTGGTTTGAATGTTTCTACTGGTAATCAGCCACTAGTTTCTTGTGTATCTGGATACCTAACAAAGTACACAGATCAAAAGAATTATTTCTTACTAATTTCTGATGAGGGACATGATGCAGTTGACTATACATATTCCAGAAGCGGAATTATTGGACTAGGAAATGCTTTCTTAACCTCTTATGACGTTGAAGCTGCTGTTGGACAAATTCCAAAAGCAATGGTTCAGCTTGAGGCGCTAAATGTACGTGTATACTCGAATGTAGATGGAACAAATGACGTTCCTGCTGTTAACCCAGTTAATGGTGTTCCTATTACTGGATTGCCATTCCTAATTCCTGCGGCGACCGGAAGTAATAGCGCTGGACAGGTTTCGGCACTACAGCCCGGTGATCTAACACTAACAATTTCTGGACTAATTGGAGTTAACTCCGACGACCTAAAAATTCAGAATTTCAAGATGGCAGTTCCCCTAAGTAGACAGCCAATCATGCGCCTTGGTAACAAGTTTGCATTTACACGTGAAATTCAGTGGCCTGTAAAAACAACCTTCTCGATCGATGCGGAACTTGGAGATATCCAAGACGGCAATCTTGCGGATGTTCTTTGCCAGACTGGAACCTATAATATTAATGTAGGATTCAAGACTCCAAATTGCTCTGGAAATGGTGCTCAGGCACTTGTTTACCAGTTCCGTGGTGCAAAGCTACTAAATCAAAAGATTAATACAACAATCGGACAGAACGCTAAATTCACCGCAGAGTTCGAAGCGCAGATTGGTGCGCCAGAAGATACAAAGAATGGCGTATTTATATCTGGAAGTTATTCAACACTATAAGTTAATTAATTAATTAATATTCAAAGAATGGGCACAGCGATGTGCCCGTTTTTTTTTATAAGTGTAATAGTATTTGGTATAATAAGGTAAGTTAAAGGTACAAGGTTTTATGAAGGTTGAAATCAATAATTTTGTTATTGGCGCTGTCTCT
>Ga0208257_1000162_pt1 | contig 22748 bp, 26 predicted proteins | sample CryBogCBH10Sep07_FD_184610 | JGI IMG/M metagenome (GOLD analysis project Ga0208257, IMG submission 184610) | Freshwater microbial communities from Crystal Bog, Wisconsin, USA - CBH10Sep07 (SPAdes) | ecosystem: Environmental > Aquatic > Freshwater > Lake | place: Crystal Bog, Wisconsin, USA... | reverse complement strand
AAATGTATAAGCCTGTTGAATTATTATATCATCCAATAGCAGTATTTTTGTTATTGAGCGGAGTTGTGGCAATAGGTTATGGAATATTTTTTGGTAAAACGCAATTAGAATATCATTAAGAAAGGAAAAAAATATGCGTAAAGTACTACTTGGTTTGGCACTTGCTGTAGGTTTAACAACTCAGGCATTTGCTGATTTTAGAATTATCACTCCACAGAATCCACCACAGGATTGGATGGAATCACTTGTACCACTTTGGAAACAAAAGCTTGGTGAAAATATCTTGATTGATTATCAACCAGGCGCATGGAATTTGCCAGGTCTAAACAAGTTTCAGGCAAGTGATCGTTTAGATAATAATGTTATGGCTGAAATCATTAACAGTGCTGCAGAAGCTTACTTAACTCAAAAGGCTGGCACTTATAATTTCCATGATTGGTCACTTGTTGGGTTGCAACAATATACCAATTGGGTAGAAATTCATGCAGGATTTGATCCATACAATAGCCACATTAAGATTAGTCACAAGATGGGCGCTGGTAGCAATGCTGATGCAATGGCTATTGCACTACTAGTATGCGGTCCTAAGAAGACTAAGGAAGAATATAAAACTTGCTTTGATGAAAAGGTAACTTATATTAAGGGTATGCCTGATCCAGATAGCGGCGTTGCTTTTAACAACGGCGAATTAGACGCTACTAGTGGCGGTCTTGCTAACTGGTTTGTGAAGTGGAAACTTGAAGAAGGCAATGGAAAATTTACAACATGGTTTATTCACGATCTTCTTGATATGAAGACAGGCAAGGATGAAGCACAAAGCATTCTTGGTGTGCCAACAGTAAATCAGTTGTATAAAAAGAAGTGGGGTGTTGAACCAAGTGGTGAGTTTTATGATGCTTATCGACTAGTTCGCACATACCGTGATGTTCTACAAAAGAGCGTATGGGTGAATAAGGGTAACCCTAATCTTGAACGCTTGCAAACAGCATGGAGAGCAGTGCTTAGCGATCCAGAAACTCGTGCAAAGTTAGAAGAACGTAACGGAGCATTGCCGATTTTTATCGGTGAGAAGGAAGCATCGGTTGCTTTCAAAACGCTAGAATCGATCACTACAGAAAAGGCATATAAAGACCTTATCTGGATTGAAATTAATATGCTGGGTATGCCAGATAGCGTCTACAAGCCAGAATTGGTAAAGAAATAAATAATAGTAACGGGGTTGGAGAAATCCAACCCTTTTTTTAAAGGAAAATGTAATGGTTGAATATACAGGATTACCACAAGATCGTCCATATGATACGATTCAAAATAAACCAGTGCCAGATTATATGGAAAGTGCATTTGAATTTCGTAAAGGACATAGTGCTTATCATTGGCGCACTGATATTATTGATCCACGTTGGGATACAGTTGTTGGATTAGGTCGTTTTGGTGGAGATTGGAACGATGAACTCAATGAGGTTATTGAAGCATCAAAACCAGTAAAATTTAGAGAAAGAACATTTATTAACAATAGAATGGGTGCTGGCGATACATATATGCCAATGCGTGAAGCAGAAACTCGTGATTTACAATCTGCTGGTTATGATACAGAAAATCATGTTTTGAGAGTTAATGTTGATTTTGACAAATATCCTACATTTAAAAAAATGGTAGATTTAATTGGTCTAGGAGAAGCAGGTCATCGTTTTCATATTCAATATCCAGGCGAGGCATTTCCAGGACATTTAGATGGATTTCATTGTAACTGGCCTCATATCAAACCAGAAAGTATGATTCGTATTGGTATCATGCTTAAAGATTGGGAACAAGGTCATTTCTTCCAATATGGCAATTACCCATATCAACAGTGGAGAGCAGGTGATGTCCATACTTTTGCCTATCGCCATGTTCCACACTATACTGCTAATAGTGGATTTAGCCCACGTGCAATGATTTTGACTACAGGAATTATCACTGATCAAACTATTAAATTCCTTAAAGAACTTAAAGATGTTGAAGAGTATAATTTAAATCACACTGTTCAATGAAATATGTTTTTATCACTGGTGTGGCAGGCAGTTGTTGGGGATGGCCTGTCACATATTTGCAAGTAGCAAGTAACATTATTGATTGCAGCAATAAAAAACCATGGCGAGCAAATACTAATATTCCTTGTGCAGCTACTCATAGAGATAATGTTTATGCTGGTCCTTATAATGAAATTGGTGAAATGTTTGACCAATTGTCTTTGTATTATAAAAAACAACATATATTTGATGAAATTGATCGTGCATACGAACCAACAACCGAACATAAATTACGAATAGTAAATTGCCATTGGTTTTCGTATCAACTTGATTGGATAGCAGAAAATTTACCAGAGGTAGATATAATATTAAATTTGCGAAATGTAGAAATGGCTCATAATGGTTGGTTAAAAAGTGGAGGTTGGAATATTGAGTATCCAAGTTATAAGTGGTACAATAACACTCAAAATTTATGGAGACAATCCCAGATTGAGCACAAACTAATGCAAAAATTTGTAAAAAAACATGATCTTAAAGTAAATTCGGGTTGGAACGCTGATTGGTTTGATATAAACTGGCCAGAAGTAGCACCATTTATAGATAAAAGCAAGTTTCAAGAAAAAATAAGTTCTACAGTAGGACAACCAGGCGCTCCACCTATTCATGTAGGATATGAAAGTTTGAATTGGGCATTTTATAAAGGCAAAAAAAGTACATCGATAGAAATTGAGAACATATGAAATATATTTTTATTACGGGTGCACCAGGATGTAAATCGAGTAGCGTTGCTAGAAATATCTATTTCTCAAATTCTATTAATCGCAGTGATTTTAAACGTGAATATGATTATTATAAAACAATTCGTGGTAAAACTCAATTAGCGCATTTTGGTGCATATTTTGACCCAACTTTAGAATATGGAAAAAATTTTGATAAATTTGAAACATTTTCAAAAGAAGATTTAGAAGAAGAATTTGATAAACCTTTTACTGGAAATGGAATTAAAATAATTAAAGGACATAATTTTTGCCATCATTTAGATTTTATTAAAGAAAATTGGCCAGATTGCCCAATAGTTATGTGTGATCGTAGTGATGATAGTTGTTTTGGATGGTGGTTGCGTTGTGGTGGTTTAAATATTGCTTATCCAAGTTTTGACAGATTCCCTACACAAGATGATGTTGTAAAAGCAATTGATGAACAAAATGCTGATATGAGAAAGTTTATTAAGTCAAGTGGCGCACTTCGCGTAAATGATAATATGGATTTGTGTGAAAAAATAGGTATTGCTAGACCACCCATGACGCCGCATAACTCAACATTATTACAAAATTATAGTGCCAACGATGTTGAAGTGTATGTAAGTTTATAATATGAAATATATTTTTATAGCAGGTGCGCCTGGCAGCAAATGGAGTAGTGTAGTGAAAAATATATACTACTCCCCTTCAATTGATAGGAGCGATTATAGTGATAGTAGAACTTATTATCACGATGCTAGCGGCTCTAGGCAGCTTATGCATCTTGGTGTTTATTTTGATCCAGGCATGGAATTTGGTAATAAACTCCAGCTTATGGAATACATGAGCAAAGAAGAGTTAGAAGCAGAATTTGATCGTCCGTTTAGTGGTGAGGGAGTACGCATCATCAAGAGTCACGTATTTTGCCATCATCTTGACTTTATTCGCAAGACTTGGACAGATTGCCCAATCGTATGTGTTGAACGTGCTAACGATGCGTGTTTGGGATGGTGGGTCCGTTGCGGACACTTTGGGATAACTTATCCTAGTTATAGTGGATATTATAAGAATTTGCGTGAAATGAGTTTTCACATTGATAAACAAAATGCAGATTTGAGAAAATTTGTAAAAGACAATCCATCAGCAATGATGTCAGATAATATTGAATTATGTGAAAAACTAGGTATTGATTTACCAGTTGAATTGGATATTCAAAATTATAATTTAAACAACATTAATGTTTATTTGAACCAAAACGCATCATAAAGATATTAACATCTTCGCTATTGTTGAAAAATAATGACCAATATGGATCGCCACTATTGAATCTAAATGACAATGAATAGTCATAACTAAAACATTCATCACACCATTTTTTCAATGGTGCTTGTATTGTTTCTTTTAAAAAATCAGTACCTAATGGGGGGAAATGTGGCAACCCGATATTGGGATAAACTCTAACCAAAAATTTATCAGGTGCAAGAGAAGTAACAGAACTTATTTCTATATTGTCTATTGTAGGAGTCATTTATGAACTTTGCGTATCTCATCGATACGCTGAGTCATATACTCTATTACAGTAAGTCTTTTGTCATTAGGCATATCGTATGTCTTAGTTTTTAATTCGTTATTAATTATATATGTAAAGGCAAACTCAATCATTTTTGCAACAGAGTAATTTAACATAATAATATTTATTTTGCATTAATTCAGACTAATAATTTCGTGACCGCCTATTGCTGATTTTTCATTTGCAAAAGGATAACTTAATTCACGCATATAGAAATTTAACCAATTTTTATAAACATTATTTTTTAATTCAACTTTTAAATTTAAAAAATGTTGAACTAAATGTTTATCTAATAGCGGATGTCTAGTATCTATACCAAAGATACCATTGATATAATCTGATAGCGGAACATGCTCATACGTGCTGCCATTTGCTTTTAAAATATAAGGCCAAATAATCGATAAATCTTGTGGAAAAATACCACTAAAAGAATTTTTGTAATTTAATCTTTTACCACGGTCGCTATAATCAGAAAAAATATCATCGCCGCCATTTCCTGTTAAATTAACTCGGTAATTTTTTTTGCTTGCAAATTGTGCGCTTGCATGGACTATAGTGCAAATTTCTTCTTCTGTTTGTAGCACATCATAAAAAGGCAAAGTTTTTATAGATTCTCTGCCTTCTACAAATTTTTTATTATCAATTATTAATCTTTCGCCTTTTGTTAATTTTGCTCTGGCAGATAAAATTTCATTATTTTCATATCGAGGATAAGAAATTATATTATAATTTTTTTTATATTTTGTAAGACATGCGGCTATGCATCCAGTGTCATATCCACTACTAAGTGATAAAAAGCTATCATCTGTATATTTGTTAAGCACACTTTTTTCAAAAGATTCAAATACGGTATCGTATGAATTTACATATTGATTAATATTAAAATTTACGATTGAAAATTTATGAATTAATTGTAAATTTTTTCTTGTAATAACATATAAGCTATTTTCTGAAACTCTGTATGGATTATGTCCTATAGATTTTAATGCTAACTCTGTACTTGCTACCACTATTTCGTTATTGTTAATGCTGAAAAAAAGTGGTTTAGTTGCAAAACAATCTCTAGCTAAAAATATATACTCATCGGTAACAAAACAAATTGAAAAATCGCCATTTAATAATTTTAAAAAATCTAAATTATCACTTACGCTGTTTGATAAATTGTTTAAAATAAATGTGGTGTCATTTTCTTCTAGGCTGTACTCTGTTCCATTGTATAATAAAATGCCATCTTTATTGGTTGCTGGCTGAGTAACTGAGTTAGGACGAGTAATCAATCTACTATGATGAAAGAATCCATACTCATTTATTAAGGTATTTGTTTCATCTGGTCCGCGAACTATTAAATCACTTAAATCAGGTTTTAAATTTTTATTATTAGTATAAAAGAAACCACACATTAATTAAAACCTATTGTAAATTTTGCTTATATATTGTATCATCTTTAAACTAGTTAGCGTATTTGTTTCAATGCTGTTGTTTTTTAATAATTCTTTTAACCAGTTTAATCCATTCTCGTTATGGTTTATATTAGCAGGTATTACAAAAATATCTGCATTGAAATCTTTTTTGTTAAAGAATTTTTTACTGTAATTATCGCCATCTAAATTTCCTTGATGAGTAATAAAGTCATCATATTTTTTACCAACATTGCGATAAATTATTTCACGAGCAACTCGTGCATCAAGAATGTCTTCAAGTGTTAGGGTTGATATATCTATTCTTCTACACAGTCTTGTATCAATTCCAAGAGGATTGAAGAACACGCCATTCAATTCATTCCAATGTTTTAAATGTAGGGTGTAATTTTTTAATTTGCTAAATTTTTTATTTGTATCATAATTCAAAAAATTATTCATATATAACTTTTTATTTTGTAATAGATCAATAAATTTATCTTTATTATTTTCATTATGTAATAATAACTGATCAATCCATATCACATCATGTAAGAGTGTTTTGTCGCCTTGATGACCAGTGATAACAGCATGATGCGGAAATTTATGCATAATTGTTGAAGTAGCATATAATTTAAGTTCTGTGAAATTGCCATAATTTGCACAACGCAACCAATCATAATCAGTAATATTGCATTTGATGAAATTATTTGGAAAAGAAAGACTAATACGTTTTAACGTGTCAGATTTATACTGATTGTTTCGTAGTAAATCAGGGTGATTATCTACAAAATAATTTTCATAATTTACTAATAAAGTTTTGTCTATTGTACCAAACGATTCAATAAAACTTAACAATACTAAACTATCAATGCCACCACTAAAACATAAAACAATTTTATCATGATGCGCTAAAATATTGCTAATATGTTTTTTTAACAAATCATAATATATGTCAATGTATTGTGAAAGTGTTAAATCTTGTGCTAATTCTATTGCACCATTGGTGAAACTATAATGACTGCTTGGTATAGTAAAATTTTTATATAGGCAACCATCGTTTATTTTGTTGCTTATAAAAGGAAAATAACTTGGACTATAATATATTTGTTCGTTTATAGGTTCATTTATTAGATTATGAAAATTAGTTAAATTTTCATTAGCATCTAAAAATACAGTTTCTTCGACCTTGCCAGATTCTTTATTATAAATTTCTTGCATATTAATTGGAGCGGACTAGGGGAATCGAACCCCTCGCTGCAGCTTGGAAGGCTGCGGTATTACCACTATACGAAATCCGCTTACTTGATGTAATCATGTATATTTACATCGCCAAACAACCACTTGCAAAGAAGTGCAAACCAAAATAGTTTGGCTACAAAATCAAATACTCGTTCAAATAGTTTAAACTTTTTATACATCTTCTTTACTTTCTGTTTGGCGGAGAGGGTGAGATTCGAACTCACGGAACACTTTCATGTTCGGCAGTTTTCAAGACTGCAGGCATAAACCACTCGCCCACCTCTCCAATAATGGTGCTGCAAGCAAGGATCGAACTCGCGACATCTTGATTACTAATCAAGTGCTCTACCAACTGAGCTATTGCAGCATTGGTGCGTCCAGAGGGACTTGAACCCCCATGCCTTGCGGCACTACGGCCTAAACGTAGCGTGTCTGCCATTCCACCACGGACGCATTATTTTATTAATATACCATAAATAGTTATGCATGTCAAGCGAAAAGTATATAAATTATCTTCTTTATTCGTTTATTTTAGCCCATACTTTCTTGGGATGCACAATCATAGCACAAACATTAGCAAAGTTTTAACATGGACCTAAAACAAATTCAAGGATTATTAGACATGGTTATGAAAGATAAAAATGGTAAAGTATTGAGCCGTAGTGAAGGCGAAGCAGTTCTAAAAGGTCTTGCTTCTATTACAATCACAATCTTTGCTGCACTTCTTGCAATTACATCTTGGCTTGGTGGGCAAGTAAGTGGTAGAATTATGGCTGATAATATTGAACTTGGTGATACTTGGGGTTTTTATCAAGCCAAGAGCATTAAACAAAACATGTATCAACTTAACCTTGATGATTTGAAAGTTCAACTCGCTGATCCACAAACTGACAAAAGTTTAAAACCAGCCTTACAAGCACGTGCTGACAACTATCAAAAATATATTGATGTGTTAGAAAGTGATCCAAAAGGTGAAGGCAAAAAAGAAATTATGGCTAAGGGTCGTGCGTTAGAAGCAGACCGTGATAGTGCCAAGAAGCGTAGTCCATTCTTTGGTATGGCTGGTACTATTATTCAGATTGCTATTATCTTCTCAACAACTGCTATCCTTGCCGTTAGTATGGCACTATGGTATAGCAGCATTGCCGTTGGCATTATTGGCTTGATTGTGTTGGCAGACGGTATCTGGTATTTCTTTCCACTACCGTTTTAAGAATGGCTGGAGTGGCAGGATTCGAACCTGCGACCAAGTGATTAACAGTCACCTGCGCTACCGCTGCGCCACACTCCAATAAACTTTATATTATTACTATATATGACAATTTCTATTTTGTCAAGCATTATTTTTGGAGCCTACGGAGGGATTCGAACCCCCGACCCACGGTTTCGAAGACCGCTATTCTATTCCACTGAACTACGTAGGCATAAACAAATCTTTATATGTTTCATACAGTTCTTTTTTATATAGATAACTGCTAAAAAAGAAACCGCTTGAAAGTGTTGGTTGTTGATAATCATCTGTTATAAAAAGAGGTGTTGTTCTATAACTTAATGGTTTCGTTGCTGTTAATTGCATTGGTTCGTTGCTATATTCTTTACTTTTGGTGTTATAATAACTTATATTTTTGTCAAATTTGTAGATAATTTCTTTAGCCAAATATTTGTATGTATGCCAATCACTACCTATTATCATACGATCTGTATTATAGTATGACCATGCATCAAAATCTTGACTTTCATAAAATGGACAAAAATTTTCATTTATATTAAATCTTGTAATAATACTTGTGCTTTTGCTTTGTGATTTACAGTTAAGATAGAACCACCATCTTGCTTCAAAAAGAGTTTTAATTTCCCTACCACTCAGTGCCATAAAAGCGTGTGTTTTTTCTAAAAATTCATCATCTACATCACGATACTTAAACCATTCTACATATGGCTTGTGCAAATAATTTCGAGATTCTCCTTCCATAAAAGAATGATCTAAAATAGCCCATATTGTATCTGCTGGGTCACCTGTAATATGAACACCTTGATTTTTTGGAATATCATCTGTTATAAACAATAATTTAATTTTATCACGTAAAAAATTGTTATAAAATTCTGAATTTTCTGTGATTGAAGTTTTGCCCAACACAACCGTTATTTTATTGTGGTCAATGTTTTTCAAAAAAACAACCAACATTAACGTGCTGTCAATGCCACCACTCCAATAAACATAAAATTGTTCAGGGTCGCGCTGTGATATTTCTTTTATTCTATTTTCGCAAGCTGTTTCTAAATCTACTTCTTTTGTAGGTATTTTCCAAGGCAATCTAACATTAACTTTAAATGGATATTTGGTGTTACCTGTTCTGTCAATTATTTCGCCATAAGGAGTATTGCTAAAAATTTTGTTTAGCTGATACAAAAAATGCAGATCGTCATAGCCTGTGTAATTGTAATTACTGCCGCTAACGCCATGTATATTCAATATTCTATCAAAGATTCTTTGTTCTGGAAAAGCTTGTATTGATTTCATGTTATATTATAAACATCACAAAATTTTTTTAGATGATAATTTATCAAGAAAATTGACTCATCAAACTCATCTATAGATTCATTGTCATGGTGAGAATATGTAAGAAAATCTTTCCATATTGCAAGTTCAAATTCTACTAATTGCATTTGCGCTTCTAAAAAAACAATATCATTTGTTTTTGTGTAGTTATGCAATAACTTTTCTTTCACATCATAAAGTTTTTTTTGTAACGGAAATAATAACTGCGCTTGTTTTATAATGATTGATTTTTTAGTCATGCAATATAACTTGATATATTTTCTTTTATTAAACCAGTTATACTTAAAGAAATTCTTGGGCTAAATCCCATGTTAGCTGCGCAATGTGGCACACCGTAGTTCCAATAGATTGCTTCACCTGCTTTCCATTGATTCCAAACATGCGCACCAAACATAAAACAATGTCCCCAATCCCAATCTTCAATTGCAACTAATATTCTTCGAATACCTATATCCCTACCAATTTCTTCTATTGGCATATTTGCAGTTTGTGGCAATAATTTATGATATGGTGCAAAAATATCTGTATGCCATTGAGTAACATCGCCAGGAAATTGAACATGTAATCTAACAAATGGATTTTCAATAGGATATTGCTGAGCAAATTTGTACCAAACGCTGTTATCATCAACCTGTTGAACATGGTACATTGATTTATTAATATCTATACCAGCTTTAACTTTGTCATTATCTTGACCAACCAGTATATCTAAACTTTGTTGATTGCCACTTTCTGCAATAAGTTTTCGAATAGTGGCGATGCTTTGATTATTCCATGTTGATTTTATAATTTCTAAATTGTTTTTTAATTCAGCAAGTTCTGCACTATAATCAATATCTGTAGATTTAAGTTTTATAAATTCGCTGTTATTAGCATTTTTATCATGATGCCATAATTTTAAATCATGAATAAACGCTTCTCTTGATTCATAATCTTTAATACTTGCACCCATAAATTTCTCGCTGGTTTAGGGTATTTATGGGAATTTTTTTTGGCAACATTTTTATTAAATTAAATAATTGCATGTCAAACGAAGAAGAAATAGAATGGGAACACGCATATCAAGCAGCCGATAAGGTTGTGGTTGATTATATAGAATGGTATAAGAAACTACCAAAAGTAGAAGACTCATTTCCTGATGGTGTCATGGAATTTTATATGCCAGACCCTGAAAGTGATACAGTATTACTTGTGCATATGCCTACAAATGGCGGTTATTATTTGTCACAAGTTTTAAGTTGTTCTGAATCACTTTTTGGTAGTGATTTTGTAAATTATATTAATGATAAGTTAAGTGTGCCTCGTGTGATGTGGGGTTCTTATAACCACGGACATCACCAAAGAATTTACAATATTCATAGTAGAGATGTAGATTTTGAAACTATATTAAATTACAAAAAAGTAATTTTTATTGAATATACATTTACGACAGAAGAAAAAAAATTAATACAGGCAAGATTAAAACATTTAAAAACAGATGCAATGGTAAAGCATGGCAGAATGGTTGCTAATTTACAGGTTAAGTATCATAAAATATTACAAAATTTTATGCGAGATAATCACAAAACTTATCATAGATTTCCATTTACTGCATATCTTGATAGTAAGAATTATGCTATAGAAGTTAATAAAGCATTGGACTATCTTGGTTTTGAACAAATAGAAAATCAAAAAATTGTTGATTTACATAAATTATGGCGCAAAACAAATGCTCGTCATCATAAAGTTATTAATGATTTTCTTAAAGAATATAATAACTTTGAAAAATAAAAAGTGGAGGACTCTGTGGGGTTCGAACCCACGACAAACTGGTTAAAAGCCAGCTACTCTACCAACTGAGTTAAGAGTCCATAAATTTTTTAGTCAGTGTGCAGCCCCCATCTATCGCCCACACTGTGACACATCCCATCGCCATTGCGGATTGTTTATTGTGCCTTACCGTCTTTTATATTGGTCTCCGTATGAGGATTCGAACCCCAACCACACGACTCCAAATCGTGGATGCAACCAGGTAACACTTTACAGAGATAAACTTATAGAAGGTTCCGATAGCCACCCATCGTCACCTACAACCGTTGGTAGTGATAGTTCTAGTTATTCCATCACCACATTTGTTCTTAAGAAGGTTCCCAGTCATATACAGGTCACCCACAACCCTCTCGCCTAATTGCCACCGTATGGGGATCGAACCCATCTCTCAACCGACTCCGCAGTTGTATCCTATTCCTATAGACGAACGACCAGTAGGTTTGCAACCCTACTGTTGGCAAACTGCTGGCATTTGTTGCGTTAGATGATTGCTCATCTGCTCTCCTACCATCTCCGTAGGTGCTTCACAAGCAGTGCCATACTGCTACAATCTTGGTTGCGGTCGCTGGTAACGCTCCAGTTCTCTTGGTTATGAGCCAAGCGTGGCACTTTTCCACTACCCCGCAATAAATTTTGGTGGGGTGGGTAGGATTCGAACCTACACCGTTTCTATGTGTCCGATTTACAGTCGGATGCCCATCCGCCGTCTGAGCAGCCACCCCAATATTGTTATAATAGCATATTATATTCTTTTGTCAAGCATTTTTTTGGTACCGCCTACTGGTATCGATCCAGTTCTACGAGTGCCACAAACTCGTGTGCAACCTTTAACACTTAGACGGCGTATCTATATAAAACCCAATGCGTTTGAAATCAGGAGATGATACATATTTTAACTTTGTAAAATCTACCTCTGGATACACATCAAACACATTTTGGTCTTGCCACACTGGATATGCCACTGTATTTCCATAGACAAAATCTGGATTGTGACGAAAGTGAACTTCTATTACTTTGCCATCAATATATTCTACATTAACATACTCATATCGTTTTGTCAAGTCATTAAAAATAGGTGGAAGTGTAAATTCCTCAACTAATTTTTGCCATTTGCTAAATCGCCATAGTTCATGACTTTTGCGAAATCCTTCCACTGCTAAGACTTGCTTGCCTTCACGATAGTCTACACTTACATGTCTGCCATTGAATAACTCACACCAAAAATATCCTATTGGTAAATCAAGAGTTTGTTTTTCTATATGCGTTATTTCTGCACCTCTGCCCATGCCAGGTATATTCACACAAGGGCGCACGATATAATTTCCAGATATAGGAACATCTAAACCCACTGGTCCGCAATTATAACCTAATTTTCTTGATACGATTAGTTTGTCAAATACCCATAAATCATCTGAATGAGCATTTCGCCATGAGATAGTTTCTACATCTTCCATGTCTGTATTTAATTTTGGAGCGGCTAGCCAGAATCGAACTGGCGAATCTTCGTTGGCAACGAAGCAGGTTACCTCTACATCATAGCCGCATCAACTGTATATATCAAATTACCCATTATCCATAAATATTTCTTTAGGGAGAATCAACCATGGCTAAAGCAAAAGGTGGCGCAAATGGCGCTGTAAAAGTTATTTTCAAGAAAACAAGTGTTAAAAAACGCACCAGCATTGGAAATGCTAAATCAAGTCGCCCTAAAAATAAACATGTTCGCCGTGCTACCAAAGCATATCGTGGTCAAGGTCGCCCATAATAATTTGTTAATGCATATTTAAAACGTAAATATTTTTATGGTAATGAAAAATACGCAACCTGCAACTTCTTCATATAATGATCTTTATTATATTGAAAATGAAGCTAGAATACGCAGGCAGTGTTTGTTGGGTGAATATCGTGAAAATATACAACTCTTATTGCCCGATGGCAAGCCAATTGTGTTGGGCTATCAACCTGATTTTTGTGGCAATATTATAGGTCAAGTAATAAGTTGCAATCCTGAATTTAATGGACAAGAACAAATTGATTATTTGTTAGATGAATATTCTACGTATAAACAAAATTGGAGCAAACATCATGGTCCATTTCACAATTCAATTCATGTAACACATATACGAAGTTTAAGTTTTGATGAATGGTTAAGCAAAGAAAAATTAATCTTGGTTAGGTTTAGAAAAACAGAACCTGAAATTAATTTTCTCTTAAATCGACATTATTCAACTAATAGTGCATTTAAAAATCTTGCTTCACTACAAAGTCAAATGTATTATTATTACGAACTAATTAGATTCTTAGATACCAATAATAAAGATTATTTTAATTTTGAATTATCATGGATGTTAAAAAGCAAAGATTTTTGTAATGGTGTAAATCTTTGTTTTGAATTTTTAAATCTTCCAACAATGAATACACAAGTAATTGAAAAAATTTATAAAAAATGGCAATTACAAGATACAATATCTCGTAAAAAAAGTAAGTAATGGCACTCTCCCCAAGATTCGAACTTGGAACTGAAGTTTCGTAGACTTCGGTGATATCCATTTCACTAAGAGAGTGTAATTTGGCAGACCGTGAGGGATTTGAACCCCCGACAAAAGGATTAAGAGTCCCCTACTCTACCAACTGAGTTAACGGTCCATGTATTGGTGCTGCTGACTGTACTCGAAACAGTTTGAGCCACCTTATGAGAGTGGTGCGATAGCCGCTACCGCCCCAGCAGCATTATTGGTTGGCATGGTTGGAATTGAACCAACGACTCCAGTCTTATCAGGACTGTACTCTACCTCTGAGTTACACGCCAGTAAAATTGGTGCTCCCTATGGGATTCGAACCCATGATCTGCGCCGTGAAAGGGCGTTATCCTTGACCGCTAGACGAAGGGAGCATAATTGGAGCAAGGGCTTGGGAATCGAACCCAACTTATTTTTTAGTTAGAGCAAACCATACTCAATACCCCAGCATTAAATTGTGTTGGCGACTCCAAGGGGGATCGAACCCCTATCCCCTGATAGACAGTCAAGGATAATAGCCATTATAAGATGGAGCCGTATCGTGGTGCAAAGTCTTGGGATCGAACCAAGTTTGCTGGATTTTCAGTCCAGTGCAATGACCACATTTGCTAACTTTGCATTAAAATTGCCCTACAAAAATAATATTTGTAGGGCATAAGTTGGAGGGGAAGATGGGATTCGAACCCACATAAAAAGGTTTTGCAGACCTTGGCGTAACCATTCCGCGCACACTTCCCCAATTATAGTGCATCAACAAACTGACGTAGCAGAGTGTGATGATAACCATCGTGCCAGAACTGTGGCATATAATCCCACGTATCATACCAGTATGCTTGGCTCTCAAGATGACAACCAATGATACCTACATTACCTTGGCGAATAGCCATAGCATCGCCGTTAGCATAGGTAGCAACAGTCTCAAACTTGCGCTTGTTGCCAACCAATGCACAACCATCATAGAAATACATAGCTTCCTTGTCACCACGCCAATCTACTTCTACAACAGTACCGTATGGACGAGCCGTACAAGCCTGTGGGCGACGAATATACTGCACAGCATCCACACCATCAAGAAGGTTGAAGTAGTGGCTGCCAGCCCAGTATGCGCCCATGCAGATACCAAGATACTTACCACCATCAGCGATGAAGTCTTGGATCATTTCTACCTTGTCGCCAAGCAGATAATCAAATGACATGCTGTCACCGATACCGCCAGGAAAGGCTACAATGTCAGCCTCGCCCAAGATAGCGCCAAAGTCATCATTGACACGAAAGGTCTCAACATCATAACCGCCGCTCAATGCGGCAATTATGCCGTTGGAAGAGTCACGGGAGCATTGCGGATGATGGGAAAATAAGGCTATTTTACGCATACAAATCTCCTGAAACTGCTTATATTACTAATATATCACAGTTTTTATGGCTGTCAAGTGTTATTTTTTTGACAAAATTGCCAATTTTTTGACACAAAAACTCAATTTTTTGACAGTTTTTGGTACTGATCGTACCAAAATTTAGAGGCTGTCCGCAACTCGTGGTTGCTTTCCCTGATATGTTCTAATAGGGTTTTTGCCAAAGTTTCCTGTTGAGACCGCCAATTTTGGTCATTTTCTTCCGCTATTTTCTCAATAATTGACTGCACCATATCAATATATGGGCAGGTATCTTCGGGAATATGCGGTTTTACAATGGCTCTTGGTGCTCTTGTCATATTACTAATATATCACCTTTTTAAGTTTTGTCAAGAGAAAAATGGCACGAGTACAAGGATTTGAACCCTGACGGACGGTTTTGGAGACCGTAATGCTACCATTACATCATACTCGCACATTAAATTTTGCCTTGCTGAAACCACCTGCATCCATTTGGAGCCAGTACTAGTCAAGGGCTACTCTTATGCTTGGGGAGTAGCGTCCCGTAGATATAAAAAAACCCCCGAAACTTTCGCTTCGGGGGCTAAGTGCATACTATGATGTGCATATCACATCAAGGCACACGCCCCCACCACCCAGAAACCTTCTGGCATGCGGCAAATGATATAATCGTTATGTTTAGGCGTGTTAGTCATGTTTGCTCTCAATTTGTAGTTCTATTTATACACGATAAAAAATATTTGTCAAGAATTATTTTATGCTTGACCAAACTTTTTTTGTTTCTGCCTTTTGTGCAGCAGTTAATGGAACGTAATCTAATTCTTCTGCCATCTTGTCATTAGCATAGCCATATTCAAAGAACTTGATTGCTTCCTTAGATGCAGTTGCATCATCAGGTGACTTATACATTACGATATAAGAAGTAGCAACCATTGGCCAAGTAGTCTGGAATGCTTTTAGGCTTGGAGCAACTGCCTTACCATCACTGCCAATCATATTTGCAGTAGTAAGATCATTTTGCTTAGCATATGCATATTCTACATAACCAATTGAACCATTGGTTTGTTGAACATTTGCTGCAACACCAGCATTGCCATTAGCACCAATAGCACTGCCTACCCATTCAACTGTTTGACCAAATCCAAATGTCTTCTTCCAATCGCCATTTGCTTCTGCAAGGAAACGTGTGAAGTTCCAAGTTGTGCCACTGCCATCACTGCGACGAATCTTGATAATTGGAAGGTCTGGTAATGTGACACCAGGATTGATAGCTGCAATTTCTTTATCATTCCAACGCTTGATCTTTTCCATATAGATTTTGGCAAGGATGTCAGTTGAAAGAACTAGCTTACCGCTTGCAACTTCTTTTAGATTAACAACTGGAACAATACCACCAACAATCATTGGGAATTGAACTTGACCTTTCTTTTCTAGGTCTTCTGGCTTTACTGGAATATCAGTTGCGCCAAATGTAACTGTCTTGGCTTCAATCTGCTTGATACCTGCACCACTACCGATTGATTGGTAGTTTAAGGTATTGCCTGAACTCTTCTTATAAGCATCTGCCCATTTTGCGTAGATTGGATATGGGAAGGTAGCGCCTGCACCTGTAATTTCAGCAGCCATTGCTGCTGTACCAATAATCGTTGCTGCTGCAACTGCGAGTAGTCTGGTTAGCATATGATTTCTCCTTCTATTATGCCAACCTAATTTATCACAGTAATATTACAGAATTATGACAAATTAAAGATTACGAAAATCTTCATCTTCTTGTTGTTTTTGTTCTGCTAACATAGTATCTGATGTGCTATGATGCCAAGACTGTATTGATTTTTCAATATCAGCACTACATTTTACTTGTCTGCCGCATTCTTCACATTCAGTTCTATATTGATTCCATGTTTTACTTGAAAATCCGCTGTAAGATTTATTAACCTCAACTTCGGTTTTTACTGTAAATTTATGGAAACATTGATTCCAAGTACAAACAACTTGCATTGTTTTTGGGTCAATAAATTTAACATCATCTTTCTTTTTATAAAACTTGAATTTACTTTTTGCCATTGTTATTCCCATTCAAACAAATTGCTATCTAATCGTTGCTCTGGTGGATCAATACGATCTTCTGCGATATTGATATATTGCGGATTAAGTTCAATTAAAGTTGCATTGCGCCCAAGTTTATTTGCCACCAATCCTGTTGTTCCACTGCCACCAAATGGATCAAGTACCATACCATCCTTTGGGCAACCTGCTAAAATACAAGGTTCAATAAGTTCAGTGGGGAATGTAGCAAAATGCGCACCTTTATATGGTTTAGTATTCACTGTCCATACACTGCGCTTTAATCTTGTGCCGTCATCTACAAACGTATTGCCAATATCACCACGTCCTGTGCCTTCTTGATCACTGGCACCAAATTGTCTTGGAGAACCACCGCTTTTTGCAGTAGGTTCTTTGATTGCTTCATAATCAAAATAATAATCTTTTGACTTGCTCAACAAGAAAATATACTCGTGTGCTTTGGTGCAACGGTCTTTCATACTTTCTGGCATTGGATTTGGTTTATGCCAAATAATATCCTGACGCAGATACCAACCATCGGCACGTAGCGCAAATGCTAACATCCACGGAATACCTATCAGGTCTTTGCTTTTTAATCCTGCTAACTTGTTATTGCGACTTGGGCTATGTGTAGGCAAGTCTTGGTTTGTTTTAGCAACACTTTGTTTAACAAATGCTGTGCCACTACGATAATTGTAATAAGAGTCGCCAATATTAACCCATAGTGTTCCATCATCACGCAGCACACGTTTTACACCACGAAATACCTCAACCAACTGTTGGATATATTCTTCTGGCGTTTCTTCTAGCCCAATTTGATAATCTTCACTAGTAGCACCGCACTTTTGGCAAGTTCCTTTGTAATAAAAGGTGTTGCCTGTTTGATCACGATCTGCTCTTTCTCCACCGTGCGCAGCAACTTTTTCGATATGGTCACAATTTGGATCGCCACCTGACCATACGGCAGTTTTGTAGTTACGGAGGCCATAGTAAGGGGGTGATGTGACGCACATATTGATACTTTTTTCAGGCAGTGTGGTTAGAACTTGGCGGCAATCGCCATTTAAGATTTGGACAGTCATACTTTTTCCTTACAATAATCAAGTATAATTATAACAATGCAGCAATCATAAGTCAAGATAAATATTTGTATAGATTCGGGGAATCATAAATGTCAGTTCTTTTAAGAAAAGGTGCGTATGCAGTAGCAAATGCACAAACAATCACCACAGGTAGTTCAAGTAATGCAACAGCAGCTTTCAGTAGCGTAGCAAGTATATTGCGTGTTACTACTAATGCAGATACCTATATTGCTTGGGGTGTTAATCCTACTGCATATAACACTGGAAATTGTATGCTAATCGTAGGTGGCGGTGTTGAATTTATCGCTGTAAATGGTGGTGATAAAGTAGCAGCAATTCAAAGCACTACAAGTGGTCTTTGCAACGTTCTTGAATTAAAGAGCCAGTAATGCCTGGTCTTCATAAGGGCTTGCTACGCCCACATAGCACAAGTGCAACTACTACTGCTCAAACCAATGGCGTAATTGCTGTTGCTAATGGCAGTAGTTTGCGCAGTGCTACTGTAAAAAAGAGTGACTTCAAAAGCGGTATGCCAACCAACGGTATGAAGATTACCGTTGCTGGTGGAACTGGCACTATTAGCGGTGTTTCCACAAGTGGCGCAAATTATGTCATTACATATAGTGGCGGCAATGCCTTTACTGGTGGTTTAGGAAATCCATATACGGTTTATCGTAGTTAAACTAAATATATTAAACAGGATTTACCTATGGACGCCACCGAATTTTTAAGAAAGTTAATTGATGCCCTTGCTCATATTCAGCAACCAGCAGATACAGTTCAACCTAATCATGCTCAACTAACTGTTGTAGCACAGCCTCAGAGTGATTTTCCAGAGCGTGATCATACCAGTGATGAAACTAACGGTGTAATGGTGCCTCCACTACAACAAAAGATTGAGTTGCTAAAGAAAGTTGCTGGCGTAGATTCAATGTATGATGATAGTGCAGAAGAACAGCCAGACGATGAACTTGCTATTATCAAGCGTAATGCTGGTATACATCCTATCGTAGCACATATTGCGAGCGATGAAGAAATAGAGAGTTAAAAATTAAATGAGCCAGTTAGCCAAAATTAAGGCAGGTCGTGTTAATACCGTTGGATTTGCTGGCTTTGTTGGCGAGGCTGGCCAATTATTCTATAACACAAGCACAGGTGAATTGCGCTTAACTGATGGTCATACCGTAGGTGGTATTCCAGTTTATATTGCTACAAACAGTGCTAATGTTGGTAATCTTTCTATTGCTAACACAACAATATCCACTCTTACTGCAAGTGCTAATATTAATCTACAAGCAACTGGCGTAGGTAATATCAATGTTATTGGTGGATTTTATGTAACTACTCCTAATGGCGCACCAGTTATTCAAACGCTACAAAACGGCACACTTAATCTTTATACACCAGTTCAAAACAGTACCGATAGTGGCATTGATATTATTGGTAGCGCAAGTGGCACAATTATTAATCCAACTTCAACTGGTGTGATGCTGCATATCACTGGTCAAGGAACACTATCATCAAAGGTATATAATGATGCCTTTGGTAACTATGCACTGTATGCTGGTCGTAGATATGATAATACCGTAGATACGCCGTATGCGGTAGGTGCTGGTGAAGATATAGTTCGTTATGGCGGCACTGCTTATAATGGTGTGTCAGCACCTGTTGGTGGTATTGCTCATATTCGTATGACCACCACAGAAGCACAAACTCCATCAAATGCTGGCAGTAATATTTCAATCTGGACTACACCGATTGGAACTACTACACTCACTAAAACCGCATCCTTTGATGGTGGCAATGTTAATTTAACGAATGTTAATATTATTGGCACAGCAGTTAATACTGGTACATCATATTTTTACGGTGATATTTTTCAAATAGGAAATATTACACAAACTGGTAATATTCTTAGTGTTGGAACAACTACCTTTACAGGTAATGTTGTGCATACTGGTAATACAAGTTTCACTGGTCCAATTACTGTTACTGCAAGTTCATTCTTTCAAGCCAACCTTAACATTCAAGGCAATATTACCACGCAAGGCAACTCTTATGTAGTAGGCAACAGTATCAATCAAGGCACCACGCTAATGACTGGTAATATTATTGCCAGTGGCACTACTAATCTAATTGGTGCCTTTACATCAAACGGCACATCTACGCTAAACGGCAATGTTTATGTTGTAGGAAATATGAACACCACTGGTGCTGCTGTAAGTCTTGGAACCACTAATTTTACTGGTGCTATGACACAAAACGGCACTTTCACCATTTATGGTGATACTTTCCGCTATGGTAATGTTACCGATTATGGCACTCGCACACAAAATGGACCAATGTCTATCAATAACCAACTATCTTTTAGTGGAACTGGTAACCTGGCATTTAGTGATGGTTCGGTGCAAACCACTGCTGCTATTGGTCAGATAAACAATAGCGGTCACATTACAGGTAGTTTAGGTTATATTGGTGCTACTCGTGTTCTTAACCTAACATCCGATGCTACGCCAAGCAACCAACCATCTACAATTGTCTCTCGTGATAGCGTTGGTAATGTGGCTGTTGGTAATATTAGTGCTTATACTATTAATACCACTGCTGCAACTGCAAACAGTGCTATTGCTGGCAATCTTACAATTTATGGTAACTTGAATGTTAAGGGAACTACTACAAGCACAAGCAGCACCACACAAACTACAAGTGGTCTAACCATTACTGTTGCTAATAATGCGGCTTCAAGTTTTGCAGCAGATGGTGCTGGTCTTGTTGTTGCTAATGCAAACTATGCAGAGATACTGTATAGCGATTCACAAAAGGCGTGGATCAGCAGTATAGATATGGTTCCGCTTACTACGCTTGCACAATCACTTGGTAATGCCAATCGTGTATGGCAAAATATGTATGCTGGCAATGCATATGTAACTGGCGAATTAAGTGTTGGCGTTCAACCAATTACTGACTTTAACACAATTGCACAATTTACAAGCAACGCCAACTCTTATGCACAGACTGTTACGCAAAATATTTCTAACCTGAGTGCAGCAAGCACCGATTATATTGCTGCTGCGGATGTTGGTAGTGCATCTACAAACTATATTGATATGGGTATCAATAGCAGCGGCTATGCTGATCCTGCTTACACGCTACAATATCCACTTGATGGTTATGTTTATACAAATGGTGGTAATCTAACCATTGGAACACAGACTACACAAAAGGCAGTTGTATTCCATACTGGTGGGACACTTGCAGCCAATGAAGCAGGCAGAATATATAGTGGTCGTTGGTTACTTGGTGCGGTTGATGATGGTACCAGCAAGTTACAAATAAATGGCAATACCTCCCTAACCTATGTTAATGGAACTGGTATAGCACTTACTGGTAATATTTCAGCAAACTATCATTTTGGTAATGCAAGCCTAATGAGCGGTCTTGCAAACAATCAGGCATTTGCTTCACTTAATGCTAATGTGGCTGCTGCTAATAGCGCAATTGCTTCAACAAATGCTAATGTTGTGGCTGCTAATAGCGCAATTAGTTCAATCAACGCAAATGTAACTGCTGCTAATAGTGCAATTACAACTAATACAAATAACATTACAACTATTAATGCAAACATTGTTGCGGCAAATAGTGCAATTTCTACACTTACTTCAAATGCGGCAACACAAGCAAATCTAATCACAACTGTTAATGCCAATGTGACGGCTGCTAATAGCGCAATTACAAGTAATCAAGCAAACATTGCAGCAGCAAATAGTGCTATTACTTCTAATCAAGCAAATATCACTGCTGCCAATAGTGCTATTACTACTAACACTAATAACATTACAACTATCAACGCTAATGTGACGGCTGCAAATAGTGCTATCACCAGTCTTGCAAACAATGCTAATACTGTAACTGCTGCTTATCTTACTGTTTATACAGGTAATATTAAGGCAGGAAATATTGCTACCACAGGCAATATTACTGCAACCACTGTAACTTTAACTGGTAATATCATTGCTGGCAACAGTTCAACTACTGGCACAGAAACTATTGGCACACTGGCAGTCACAGGTAACGGGACAGTAACAGGCAACCTAACAGTTGGTAATGCTTCAACTAGTGGCAACTTTGTAGGTAATTTAAGTGGAACTGCTTCTAAAGCAAATAACCTTGTTGCTGCGAGCAATATCCTTGCAGGTCAATTATCAATAACACCTGGTGCTATTGGTAAAAATAGCACAAGCACACAAACATTTACGCTTACTGGTTTAACCACAAGTCACAAAGTTGTAGTGATACCAGCAGCAGACCAAACTTATGGTGTGTTTATATCTGCTGCATATGCAAGTGCGTTAAACACATTAAGCATTCAATTTACAAACTTTG
>Ga0208257_1000160_pt1 | contig 22994 bp, 29 predicted proteins | sample CryBogCBH10Sep07_FD_184610 | JGI IMG/M metagenome (GOLD analysis project Ga0208257, IMG submission 184610) | Freshwater microbial communities from Crystal Bog, Wisconsin, USA - CBH10Sep07 (SPAdes) | ecosystem: Environmental > Aquatic > Freshwater > Lake | place: Crystal Bog, Wisconsin, USA... | reverse complement strand
TAGCCTAATTTGTCCATAATCCATGTAAATGTAAAGTTCATATTAAGCTCCTAATAGTGCTTTTACTTCGTCTTGAGTTAAACCAAGTGCAGTTAGTTTAGCTAGTGCAGAAGCCTTATGGTTTGCAACAGTTTGTTCTGCTTGTGCTTCAGCGGCTTGGAGTTCTGCAAGTTTGTTTTGTGCTTGAGCCATATCATATTGAACAATTTGCTCATCTTTATCATAAGCAACATCACCACGAATGGTAACTACAGAAGAATTTAAAGCTCGAATTGCATCGTGTAAGTCTGCCATATTAACTTCCTGAAATTTCTAAAAGTGTTAATGTTGAATAGCAAGTAAAGTTTCCATTGTAGTTAATGTTTACACTACCACCGCTATTAGGAACACTAAATTGAATTTTATAAGTAGTTGATGATGTTGTTGAAGGAGAATCTAAATAAGATGCACCCATACATCCTGATGCTTGAACAGTATTACTAGATAAAGCAACATCTTCAAAAACTAAAATTGATGTTGAGCCTCTAACAATTTGTCCTGCAACTTGAGCATTACTGTTTCCTTTTGTTACTCCACTAATATTTGTAATAACAAGAATTTTGCTAGTAGTAGATTGAGGAGTAATACTTGCTGACAATCCAGTATCAACAAAAGAAGAAGAACTTGTTGAAGTTGTAGTTCCATAAGTTGCATTAACTACCTGCAATACTGTCTGTCCACTACCATATAAAGATACTGACATAATATGTCCTTAAATAGCCACTAATTCGGCAGTAGTTGTTGCACTAGCAATAGAAGCACGACCAGCAGTTAGACTAGCAGTAAAGTCTGCATCGCTAACAGCATTAGGAATACCAGCTAAAGTATTGAGTTGTCGCTTTTGAGCTTCTTCTACAGCTTTAGCATTAAATTGTGCCAGCTTGATTGCTTTAGCTTTTTCAAAATTTACTGATACTGTAGAACCTGATAATTCCCAAGCATCAAAGAATTGAGCATCTGCACCTTGTGGCAGAGTAGAAGCATCAACAATGATTGAGCCTTCAGGGGTATCTTTTTCCTTAACAGCTTGGATGCTGATTTCGCCTGTTGGGACTGTGACACTTACCCCACCGTTGTTATTTGAGTGAATGATAACTTGACTCATTTGTGTTTCCTTAAATAATTAATTGCATTAAACAAATTTAAATCATTTTCCTTGAAATTTTCTATTCCAAGATTACATTTGGTGCAAAGAAGTCCTCTAACTTTACCATTTTCATGGTTATGGTCAACACACAAAGAAATAAAAACTTCTTGGCAAATTTCACATTTTCCTTCAAGTTCTTCATATTTCTTTACATATTCATCATAAGTTATGTTTATACCGCTTTGTTTCCACCTGCTTTTCCTTCGTCTTTTAATACCATTTTCAGACTTATCGTACTTGGCAAATACTTCTCTATCGCAAGGTTTACACCTATAACCAAATCCATGCTTTGCTGATTTATCTTTATTAAATTCATCTAAAGATTTTTCAACCTTGCAAATACTACAAATTCTTTTAAGCAATCAATACTCCGCCATTGGAGTTTGCATGAATGATTACTTGTGACATGAGTTTTCCTTATCTAAATACAGCAATAGAAATATATGTTGGGTCGGCAGAACCACTACCATTCCAGTTTATTAAAAAATAAAAACCAGTAGTAGTTGGTGCTGTTAAAGTGCTACCGCTTCTATACAAGTTTGGGGTAAAAGCACTACTACCAAATGAACTATCTTGGTCGCCTGATGTAGAAATTAAAGTTGTGTAATTTGCATCAGATAAAGCATTAGTAAATGCGACAGAGTATTGACCTTGTGAAATTCTAGTAAAACTAGACATATTGTAAGTTACTCTTGTGCCGGGGCTGTTTGAACCATTAAAGTTACCCCAAGCCTTTGCACTACCATAAATGGCATTATCCATTGCTGTGCTATTACCAGCACCATCTTGTATTGTATCTGCGACTATAGTTCCTGCCATGATTTATCCTTTAATTGCTAAATATAACAATGCTTGCATTGGTAACATCTTGTTGGCTTTGTGCATTTGTATAACCAGTAGTAAATCTAACAGAACCAGTAGATAAAGCACTATTTTGTGTTTGAACAGCATAAGCCCAGTTTGCACTTGAACCTACACAACTTCCTGCAACACAATATAAAGTATTTGGCATAGATGTAGCAAAATTTACTGTGTAATCTCCTGTGCCATTTCGAGTTACAGAGCTTACATTAAATGAAGAATTAATAGTTTGTGAGCTACCATTGTAATTTACCCATGCTTTAGCAATCCCACTATAAGCATTATTAGTGCTAAATAAGCCTGTATCTGTATTAATTGTGTTTACGACAATTCCGCCCGCCATAATTTATCCTTAAATAATTGCCCAACGACTGCTGGTTGGTACGGTTACAACTACACCTGTAGCAATAGTTACCGTTCCTGTTGTATTTGCATTATAACCGCTTGGAATGGTATATGAAGTGTTAATAGTCTGTCCATTGAGGTTAAAAATGGCATCTGTGCCACCGCCTGTTGCGCCACCGCCAATCGCTGACCATTTTCCGTAAGTATAAGAACCTACGGTTGTGGCATTTGCGCCAGGATTGGAAGCCATCGTATAAGTAAAGGTAGTAGTACCTGTAACCGTAATGGTGTATGTGCCGTTATATTGGCTTGGGGATGCGCCAGAAATCACTACGATTTGACCTGTAGATAAGCCATGTGCGCTGGATGTGGTCAATGTAGCAGTTGTGGTTGAATAAGTAATACTTGTGATGGAAATACCAGCAATACCGTTTTGGTAGCCTTCATAAGCCTTTAAAGTGGTGTTATAACGCACCATACCTGTAACTGGGCTTGTAGTTCTTTGAGAAGTTGTACCTGCTGGAAGCTGTACTTCGCCTGTGCCAGTAAAAAAGCCATCTCCAGCTACCGTTAATGTGCTTTGGGCGGTAATTGCTCCACTAAATGTAGGGGTAGAAAATTGGAAAAATTCAACCGCATTACCTTGCACAGTACCTACTGGCAAATTGGTAATTTCGTTGTTATTCATGTTAAATGGGCCAGCCATAGGTGTCTGACCGTCTGAAGCAATAGACCCTGTTAATGCTGTAGCAATGTCAGAAAGAGTCGTATTAGCCCATGCAGAGCTAATAGTAGTACCTGTTACTACAGGATTCCCTGATGGGAGTGAATATATACCGCTACCGTTACGACTCATTATTTATTCTCCTCTGGGGTTAATTCTGGCTTTTGACCTACATAACCACCAACTACACTATTAACAATATTTCTAGCTTTTGTTGAATTTGGCTTGGTTTTTGCCAATTCGTTTAATTTTTCGACTGATTGAGGGTCAGTCAGCATTTTAGCAAGTAATTCGCTATTTTTACCCAATTCCCATGCCTGTATTCCTTCTCTTACCATTGTTGGCAATGAAGTACCGTATTTCAAGAAAGCGCCTTTACCGCCTGACTCCATTTCTTGAGTAATCATGTTATTAAAGGTTGTGGCTGAACCTGCTGGCATACGCTGACCTTGTGCGTCTAATACCTCAAGCATATTGTTAAATCCTGTCCATGCTGGTTTACCAGCAGACGACTCAACTAATGCTTGTAAGTTAGCTCTTTGTCCTTCGTTACCTGTAATTTTTGAAGCAAATTTAGCGCCACCAAATTGGTTTTGTTTGCCTTGCATGGTTTGAGTTGTTTCATCAAATATGCCTTGCAAGTTTTGACGAGTCCAATCGGCTACAACGGTTGGGTCTTTTCTACGCAATAAATCAACAGTACGCTTAATGTCTGTTGGAGTTGTTGCTTTTGGCGCTTCTGGTGTCAAAATTCTTGACTGTTGTGACATTACATTTTCTGGCAAACCAGTTGTTTCTGAAATAGCGCCAACTTGACCGCCTCTTAATTGGTTAAATTGCCTATTTTGGGCATTTTCATAAATTTGGCTGCCTTTGGCATATTCAGGAGAAACATGGTTTAAAAAGTCATCTAATTGACGGTTTGCAGACCATGTAACACGCCCAGCATTTTTTTGTGCGCCAGTAAGTGCAGAAGATTGCATTGCAAATTCATCGTCTAAATACTGTTTAGCAGCAATAAGAGTTTTTAATGAATTTTGTGGCTCATTTTTAACCCCATATTTAGGCGTAGAGCGTACATAATCAACTGCTTCTGCAATTTTAGGGTTTTGCAACATACCTTCAATTTCAGTTTTAGCAACTGCATTTTTACCAGCTTCAATGAAATAAGGGTTTACATTAGAAGTTAAATTAGACTCAGCGCCACGCAAAAGTTTTGCGGCAGCAGATTGCAGTCTATTAGGTGTTGCAGAAGTTGTTTGTGTAGGGCTAATTTCATTTAAAGCATTGCCAACCATTTGGCGATTAGCTTCAGGGCGATTAGCCATAAAATCACCCATAATTGAGGCGCTTTCGCCTCTTGGTTGATTTTCTACATAACGCTGAATTGAAGGCAGTTTGCTTGTACCCATTACTTGTGCAATAGCTTCTGCGCCAGTAATCGGTGAGCCTAATTTATAAGACCTATCTACCAATGTTTGTGCGGCAGACAACTGCTCTGGTGTCATGTTACGCATAGCTTGGTTTACAACCGTAGCTGGTGTATTACGCATTGCATAAATAGACCCTGGCACGGCCATAGAAGCACCAGCAATTAATTGCTCTGCTAATGGGTTTGTAAACCCTGAAGCCTTGCCAAACTCAGTAGCAGCGCCACCAATTAAACCTTGACCATATTGCTCTGCGCCAAGTTTTACTAATTCTGGAATGTTTTTAGCTTTACCAAATAACATACCAGGCGTACCAGCTTGAATGGCAAAGTCAGCAGTTTTTAATATTGGTGTATTAGGCTCATTTTCAGGCTTTAATACATCGTGTTGCAATAAAAAATTGCTAACAGGAGTAGCGCTACGAGGCGCTTCTACATCTTGACCTTGAATTTTGCCTTTTGCATATTCATACAAGCGTTTGTAGTTTTCAGGCGCACCAGCAACAATATCGCCCAAGTTTGCAACGCTTTTAATAGCACTTTGACCTAATACAGCAGGAATGCTGCGTTCATTTGCTTGTGGGTTTAGCAAACTTTCTGTGCGTGCAGACTCCATCATTTGCTGCTTATTAGCTAATAATTTAGCGTCTAATTCAGCCCTTGTGATGTTATCTGGCACATTTTGTACAATAGTGCCGTCAGGAAGCCTTACATCCATATTTGTCCTTATTTCAAGCTATTGTAATCAACTACATTGCCGCCTGTAGGCTCAACAGGAGCCATTGGGTTTACTTCAAAGTATGGCGCTAAACCTTTTGTTTCAGGGTTTTGTTGCATTACTTGTAATTTTTGTTTATGTGACTGTACTTGGTATTGTGCAGAGCGTTTAGCAGCATTAGCTAATTGAGCTATTTCACCAGGAGTTAAATCAATGTTACCTGACATAGCTCTTTCAGCAATTCCGCTTTCCGAATTGGTAATTGCGCCCTCACCATGCATTTGCTGGCGACCTGCCAATGTTAATTTGGCAAGGTTTTGTACCATTGTGCGAGTATTTGCAAGTTTTTCTGCGTCATCTTTACCGCCAGCACCAATCATGGTTGCTACTTGCGCTAAAGGTAAACGAATATTAGCGCCTGTGCCAGCAATAACATTACCAGTTTGTAATGATTTAAGGATTTGGTCAGCAGCATCAGCAGTTTTCATTGCGCCAACAGTTTGTGCAGCAGACTCTTTCATCATTGGGCCAATTTGTTCAGCCAATGAGTTACCTGTTCTTACGCTTACATTAGTTGCACCAGCACGCTTTAATGCTTGTTGATAATCAAAAAATGTGCCTTTAAAACCACCTTCAGCAGCTTTTTGATATTCTTTATATTCAGTAGGTAATTTTTCACCACCAGAAGCTAAAGGCGTATATTTACCAGTACCTAAATTTAATTGACTAATGGTTTCACCTTCGCCAAGTTTTTGAGGTTTAACCATTTCAGCGCCAGCTTGTTGTAACCATGTAGGTGCGTAAGGATTATTTGCAACAGCAAATTTCTCTTGAGGAGTCTGTGCATTAGCAAATTGTTGTACAGCTTCTTGCTGTTTACCACGCAATGCATTAGCCAATTCTTTTGCGCTGGTTTCAGCTTTATTGCCTAAATAAGCACCAGTTAAAGTTTTAACTAATGGGTTTAATGATTGCAACGCTGAAGGTTTAACATAAAAACCGCTAACCATTTGACCTTGTGGTTGGTCATTCATGCCTTGACCTAATAATGCTTGTGCATATTGTTGTTGGCGGTTTAATGTTTGCAACTCAGGATATTCTGGTTGCAATAATGATGCTTGAGTTGTAGGTGTAAAGTCTGCCATATTATATCCTTATAACAGTCCAATTTCAGCAAGATAGTCTGCAGAACCGCCAGCCCCTAAACCGTTACTACCAGCGCCTAATAAACTGCTTCCACCACCCAAACTGCTTCCACCACGGCCCAATAAATAAGCGCCACCTAATGTGCCGCCAAGACCTAATAAACCATTCATTTGGTTTGTTTGGTTAGCTTGACTAGCGTTATATGCGCCTAATTGGTTTTGGTATTGTGCGTTTACAGCACCTAAATAATTAGGGCCAGCAGGTGTTTGTACATAACTAGGTGTAGCCAAACCTTTAATTGCATTAGCTTGCGTAAATGGCGTTGTAGCGTTTGTATTGTAAGTGTTAAGATTTTGACCATATTGCTGTTGATTAGCATTTAAACCTACACCAATACCTTGAGTAGTTACATTAGCTAGCAAATTATTTTGTTGATTATTTAAATCCATCATTGCATTTTTATATGCTTCAGAACCAGGTTGGATACCTTGATTTGCAAGTTGAGTTAATGTTTGCTGTCTTTGGCGGTCAATTTGTGGCTGAAGAATAGACATTTCAGCTTCTTGATATGACTGACCAGGGTTAATCCCATAAGAAGGCAAATTGCCACCTGTAAATGGCGAATATTGGTAATTTCCAACAGCATTTTGTGAGTTTTGTACCGCAGGTTGCAAATTAGGCGCAACCGTTTGGTTTGCTGTGTACATTGGGTTGCCATATTGGTCAGTCCCAGACTGTGCATAATTTAAACTACCATAGGGCGTATTTTGCCCAATCATGTTTCCTGCGGCTGTTGCCCTTGCCGCTTGTGTATAGTCTGGTGCTGGGGGTGGACTTGAACCGCCTCCGCCACCACCGCCAAAAATATCGCTTACTACTGAACCCATTTCATTCTCCTTGTTGTAACCAAACACATCGGTCACGCTTCATAACCATCACTATTAAATCCCCATCTTGATGCCCATAGGGGATGTCAGCTACCTGTTCAAAGCCAAGTTTTCGGCACAGTTTCAAGGACTTATAATTATCCTTGCATATAGGTGCGATTATAACCTTGACTTCTAAAATATTAAAGGGATAGTCAAAAATAGCGTTAAGTAAGGCTTTATTTAGCCAATAAACATCCGTACTAGCCACATGAATTTGACAAGCATTTGGGGTGAAATTGTTATAACCGACAACTGCTATTAATTCACCGTCTTTTTCCTGCCCAATACACATGGTGTTTTCTGGGTACTCAACTTCTCCTACTTTTGACAACCACTTCCTTAATTCTTCTTGGTTTTCCGTTGTAAGCCTACGCATTACAGTACGGCTCCCTTCTCCATCACAAAATCGGTGGAATCCCAATGTAATTCAATGTTTTGCGACGCAATGCTAATGGTTAAACTAGCGGCATAACCCACGCCAGTAACCCCTTGCCATTGTTTTGTAGTAATTAAGCCAGCAGTCCAAATATTATTGTCCCATTTGGCTGTGTCCCAAAGGCCAACTGTAGAGGTTGCTGGGTTATAACTTAAAGAATTAGTTGGTTGGGCAGCGTCAAAGTCATAGCTCATACCTGCCAAAATAGTAGGCACTCCGTTATCCGTCTGAATAATAGGGCGAACCATAGAAAAACGCTTTAATTGACCTCTAGCTTCAAAATAATTGTAGGCTTGTTGCGCCACAGCATTAATGTTTGTGTTAGCGTCACTATCGCCATTCCAAAACTGACCAACAAAGCCATTTCCGCCAAAGTAGCAGTTGTCATAAAACATTTCAAAGCAAGCGGCATTAATATTGGTGAAATTAGCCCAAGACTTTGTAATTGTATGCATTACATATTGCTGTGTGCCATTAGAAATAGGAATATTCAATATAAGCATTTGTGGCTTTGCAAAATATATAATTTGCCAGCCAAAATTGGTGTTATACAGGCTTGTAGCGTTGGCTACTGCTTGGTATATTTTGTCAGTAAGGTTAATACGAGGGTCAAGGCGACTAGACTGCAATTCAGCAGTAAGCGGTATTAAACCGTCATTAGTAAGGATTAGAAGGTCACCAGCCCATTTAAACATACACCTACGACTAAATGTGTAACCAATCTGCCAAACGCCTTTTAAAGCCCATGTGGAAGCAGAAGATGGGTCAGTTCCTTGGTAAACGATAACCTCACCCATATTGGTAATAAATACAGCAAAGTCATCCACGCCATAACCAGCGTCAAGAGTCCAAGTACCCATTGCTTGAATAAATCCACCATTTCGTGCAATTCCTCCAAAGTTAAGCACATTGGCAGCGCCACCCAATGAGTTTGTAGGTAAATACCATACATTCATTGAGTTATTTTGGGTAAAGTAAAGACGGTTTTTAAATAGGTTTACATTAATAAATGTGTTGCTATTTACGCCAGTTACATAAAAACCAATAGTATATGTGCCGACTACACTAGCATTTCCGCTAGGTGTTGTAGCCATTGTGTATGTAAATGTTGTAGCGCCAGTAACAGTAATAACAAAAGTGCCGTTATAGTCATTTGGCGTTGCACCTGTAACGGTAATTTGATTTCCTGTAATTAAGCCATGTGCTGAAGAAGTTGTAAGAGTTGCAACATTTCCTACATGGGTAATGCTAGAAATGGTCTGCGCAGTCCCAGTTGTAGCCATTTTTATCCAGCTTGTGCCGTCATAAATCAACACAGGGTCAGCACCGTTACAAGCTACAAGGTAATTTCCGCCAATATTAGAAAAGTTTACAAATTGAAATTTGTCGTTTGTAAGACCTGTAACCTTGGAAACTGCGGTGCTATTAGTAGCGTCATAAATAACTCCACCAGCGGCAGCAAATAAGGTTTGGCTAGTTGTGCCAGCATAGGTCATTAGGGTGTTTACTTGCCCTGTAATGCCTGTAGAGTATTTGGTATAACCCCTTCTTAATTGGACATCATAAGGTGTCGGAAAGAAGTTAGTAAGTTGCACAGCGTCAGTTGGGGACATTTCTGCAAGAGAGTCCCTAGCGTTCCAACCGCCAATAGGCGCTGGAAGTGACGCAGTTGTAGCGTTAAACTTTTTTTGCTGACCAAAAATCATGTGCCATAACCTGTGTCAGGAATATTAGCCCAACCAATAAGTACTTTGCTTGGGTTAGGATTGAATGACAGGTTAGGTGCGCCTTTGTCATTGGCTTTAGCGATAGACAAATAACGCTGGTAATCTTGCATTAGCGAGGTCGTGTCAAACCCTTTAACTTGGAAGTATTTGAGTTTGGTGTAAAGAACCATAATACGAGTATCAAATAAAGCTGTATCGGTGTCATTTACTAAGCTCTGCTGTGGTGTGCCTGAAGCTGATTGCGCCCATGCGTTACTGCGGTATTCAAAGCCCAAATACTCTTGGGTGTTCATTGGAGGCCATATTTGGAATGTACCGCCAAGAATACGCCAACGGACACGAGGGCCAGTTGAAATATAACCAGATTTTAACCATTGCCATTGCTGTGCATCTTCAGGGCCAAGCATTTCCCAATGCTTTGTCTTATCCCAATGAGTGCGGTCTGTAATGGTTTCAAAATCGCTAGGAAGCGTATATTCTGTTTGTGCAAATAAGACGCTATTTGTGCCAGTTAATGAAGCCTCTTGGCTCATTGTGACAGTATTGCTTGTGGTGCTGACAACATAAGTGTCTTGTGCCACATTGTAGCCAGTAATAGACCATTGAGGCGTTAAACCTGTGGTATTACTAACATTAGTAAGAGTGTAGCCACCTTGTGTGGAGGTGGCTGTGGCATTTAAAAACTGAGTGTAAAAACGATACTCCTTTTCCAGCATTTGCCAGTCATACTCTTTTAGCAAATCGTAACCTGCGCCATTCATCAAAGCCAAAATTTGTTGCGTATCTTGGCTAGGATTACCAGCTACATAGGTTGGTACTGTAAGATTTAGCTCGGCAGTTACCTGCTGAACCATTTGGAGCATCGTTGCACTCATATTAGGCCTCTACTGCTTTTGTTTTGCGTGTTTTGGGGGTTTTTTCCGCAACAGCAGCAAGTATCGCTGACATTTGCTCTTGCATTTGAGCCAGCTTCGCCTCTGTTTCTGCCTTGATTTTAGCATTTTCCTCTTTAAGTTGTGCTAATTCCGCATTGCGCTTGTCAATTTCTGCGGTATCTTGCGCCAAATTCAAATAGGTGCGAGCTTTTTCTCTAAAAGAGTGTGGACTCATGCCAGCAATCATGCCAATACGCTGTAATTGCTGGTCAGAGCAATTAGCAACATCTTCTACGGTACGAAATTTAATGCCTTTTAGCTCCTCGGCTTGGGACATACTAACCAAAGGCCAATGTTCAATAGGAGTGCCTGTTAATGACTCCTCATTTCCTACCTTATTTTGGTATGCCGCCCATTGGACTGGAAAACGCAGTTTATGGCGGTCTTGGGCGATAGTGTCAATAATGTTTAATTGGTCGCCAGGGGTGTAAATAGTAACCCAGTCAGCATCTCTAAAAATAGGTCTGCCTTGGGCAATAGTTTCATCTTTAATTTCGATGGGTTTGCGGTAAAACTTTACCGTTAATAGTGCGTCAGCACCTCGTACATCTGATTCAATAGCCATTTAATTCTCCTAAGGGATTAGGTTGTTAAAAGAAAAGGGACTCCCCTTTTGAGGGAATCCCTAGTTTACTACAGGGGTAAAACTTATACGCTTGCAGCAGAGAACCAAGCGCAATCACCAGAAGCCAAAGCAACGCCAGGTGAAGTGTAAGCACCACCAGTAGCAGCTACTTGGAAAGTAGTTGTGTTGATAGCGCAAACAGTTGTAGAAGCAGAGATAGCAGCACCAGCTTGTGCGAATACATAACGCAAGCCTGTGTTACCAAAAGTTTCAGCACCTAATGGGCCAAATGCTGGGATTACTTCAGCAGTTGAACCGTTAGTTAAAGCAAAATCAACTGGGGTTACACCGTTAAGGTTTACGCCAGCGATAGGGAGAGTACTATAAGCCATGATTTTTTCCTTTGTAAATTAAATAGACCTTTATAAATAGGGGTTTCCCCCTATTCATTAGTTGGTCAAAATGCCTTGTAGGAAGCGGTTAGAAGTTGTCAAGTTACCAGCCCAACCGTATAACTTCACGATTGCGTCTTGGTTAATTGCTTGACGCTCGCCACCGATAGGTACAAAGTTACGCTCTTTGTGTGGGCGTAGGAAAATGTAATTGGTGTTCAAGAAGTACATTGTGTTAGAAGGCTGCTCGTTACCATAACCGCCACCCAATACAACATCAGCAGATGTACCACCACCGTAGAATTTCATAGAGGCGAAACCAGCAGAACCGCTTTCCTCAGAAGTAATACGCTGAATAGCTTGCAATGACTGTACATACAGGCTGTAGAAGTTAGTGTCAGCAACAATCAAGTCAGCCTTGTCTGTGCCACGAACCAACTGAAGTGCTGTAGAGGTCATCTTAGCTTGAATGTTGGTAGCTGTGATGGTTGTACCAGTTGTAGCAGTATTCTGCCAAAAAGCCCAGTTAGCAGCGTTAATACCACCGTAAGTACCAGAAGTAGGAGTTGCGGAAACCGCAGCAGCCAAACCATCCAAGTTCTTACCACCGTTACCTGTACCGTCTAGGAATAGGTCACCAGAAATACGGTTTAGCAAACGAGCTTCAGAAACTTGCATACGACCATCCAAGAGGTCAATGATTGCTTCTTTGCTTGAGTTTTGCAACATTTCTAAGCCAGACATTGTAACTGCGTCAGCGTACTGAGCAATTTTGTACTGTGCAGCAGAAATTGGGCTATCTGGAGAAATATTCAATACTTCGTAACCGCTATAAGAGTTAGCGTTGTTAGTATTTGGGTCGTTGTACATGATTTCTTCCAAAATCACATTACCACCTGAGAATGGGCGTACATTGCCCTTCTTGTCCAAATGCATCAAAATTGCATTGTTTTGTGTTAAGTTGTCTGCCAATTCACCGCTACGACTTTGAATAGTGGTAGCGATAATATCGGTAATTGCGCTATTAGCAAATGCCATGATATATCCTTTAAAAGTATGTTAATTAAACCCTGCCGCCCATTTCACCCATTTGGGCTGCAATAAGCGAGCGTCTATCCTTCGAATCTACCTTGTTCACCACACCGCTAGGAGTAACGGATTTAGGGCTTACTGCGGCAGCTTTGGCTTTAGCTACTTGCTGTGCTTTAGACGCTTCTTTTTTAACTTGGTCAAGGAGTCGTTCTTGCTCAAGTTTAAAGACTTCATCATTCATACGCACCGCTTTGGCATAAGCCGATTCGAGGTCTTGGGCTAATCCACGCTCAAGTAGTTGAGCCATATCTTCCCTTACCACCTCAAAGTGCGGAAACTTCTCCGCATTACTTCTAACTCTTTCAATCTCGCCCATAAGACGAGCTTGTTCCTGTTGTTCTTTCCAGCCTCGCACCTGTTGTACTTCATTTTGCAAAGCTGCTAGTTGCTGGTTCAACGCATAAGACTGTGGGTCTTGGTACTGTTGTGTGGGAGCAACACTTTCGCCTAATTGTATTCCATAATCTTGTGCAAGTCTATGAAAAAGTTGGATTCTTTGCTCATAAGGTGCTTTTGACAAAATCATGTGCGCTCTGCCAAGGTTATTAATCCATGCGGCAGGATGAATATTTTGTTGTTGCAACTCTGGCATAAATGGGGCAATGGCCTCTACCAAAGACTTAGCATTGTCAGCTTCTTGCTTATAGGTAGAAACGCCTTTTTTATACTCAGACTCACGCTGGTTAGAATATTCTGCTAATTTGAGTGCTTCTTCAGGGCTTAGTTGCTGACCTGTTGTCAGTTTGTCCCAAATTGGCAAATACTCTTTTTTCCAAGTTGTAGGGCGTGGAATAGCAGGTTTTACTTCCTCCTGCGGTTTCTCATCCGAATCCTCAGATTGAGCAACTTCAACAGCTTCGGCAGGTTCTTCGCTATCTTCCTCGCTAGTTTCAACTTCGTTGGACTCCTCGGAAACAGGTTCATTTTCAACCTCCTCTGCTTCCACAGGTTCTTGTACAATTTCGTTCTCCTCTGGTTGCTCTAAAGCCTCATTCATTGCTGCTTCTAAAATACTTCTGCGGTCATCACTCATGGTTTCTCCAAGTTGTCGGATTATCGGTAATTGAGCTTTTCATAAGCCATTTCAGCAATTTGACGCTTACGCTTCTCGTTGCTTTGACGGCTTAACTCAATCTTCTTGTGCTGCATTGGTACATCATTTCCTAACTCAATCATTCGGTGCTGTTTTAGGTGGTTTCTATGCTTGCTACGGCTGTCAATCCAACTGCCGTCTATTTGGCTTACATAACCACCAATATCAGACTGCACCATAGGCGCTTCTCTGAATGTCATTTCTTGCTTTTCTTTCCATGCTTGTTCGGCTTCAGGGCTACCAAGGGTATATCCCCAAAACTCTAGGTAATAGTCTTTGTCAGATTGTTTAGCTTGCACATGGTTACTTTCGCTATATCCACATTTAGGGCAAATCATTACATCCTCCTTAATAAATCGGGAATTTTGTCCCACTCATTTGGTTTGATTGCTACTACAGAGTCATACCACTTTCCATGCTTCCAACGCCAGCAAACATAAGGGTCATCAGGAAGCAACATAATGCACTTGACACCTAAAGCGCCAGCTAAATGCGCTGTGCCTGTGTCTGGGCAAATAACGCCACGCATGGACTTCATGTGTCTTGCGGTTTCATACCAGTTGTTTTTCCAGCCGTTTGGCAATGGAATAAAAATGTCGTCACCATCGTAATTAAGGCTGTATGCGTCAGCCCCTAAAAGCCTACGCATTTCTTGGACTGGAATAGACTTGGCATAGTGCAAATGGCCTTTAGAAGCCATCCAATTAACGCCTATTTTGCGCTCAATATTAGAGGGTTCAGCGTCTAAATAACCTTCGCTACCTACAATCTTATTAAGACCTATAGGAAATAATTGGCGCACATGGGCAGGTGAGTGCATAGCAAAATATGGCAGGGACATTGACCCAACCCAATAGTCTGCATTGAGAATTACAGGGTCATTAAAATCATTAGACAAATGGTCAATACACTCCATCTGACCCAATAACAAATGTAGGGAAAAGTGTTGAAAAACATAGACTTCCTTTGCGCCCCATGCTTTAAGCATAGGCAAAAATCGTGCCATTTGAATAATGTCGCCATACCCTTGCTCCATTTGGACTACTATGGTTTTCCCTAATAGTCTTTCGCCTTTCCATGTTGGAGCTGGCAAATGTTTGTCGTGACTAGCAGAAATAGCTTGTTTTACATCAGGGTGGTAACGGTTCTCGTATAGCCTAAAGCCTGGCAATAAGTGTCCAGAATGTAGAAGGTCGAGTGATTGTTTATAAAGTGAGTATGGGCTTTGTGGCAGTTCGGTCATAAGAGCATTAATAGAGCTTCTTCATCATCCATTTCGGCTTTGAATTTAGCGTCTAGAATCGCAAGGGCAGTCATTGTTTCTGCCAATACTTTTCTGTGGGCTATCGCTTGGTTTAATTCCTTTTCTTGTCTGTCAAGATTGGCGATAACCGCTTCTAAGCGTGTGACTTCGACTGACGGTGTATCAATCCTAATCTCTTGTTTTAATTGTACTTTATTTTTCTTAGTTTGTTGCTTTGGCGCAACAGGGTCAATCAAATCCCTAAAGCGTTTTTTACGAGCCTCTGCATCTGCTCTGCGAGCTTCAATAAGTTTTTCTTCCGCTGCCCTACGCTTACGGTCTAATGCTTTAGCTCTTTCAATTTCTTTCTTGGTAAAGCCGTCATGCGTGTCCATTGGCTGACCGCCAGTCACAGTACCTATGAAAATGGCTGTGTCATTGTCATCAATGGTGTAAATCTGGGCTGTTTCTAATGCTTGAGCCTCAAAATCGGCTGTATCTATGCCGTCTGTGGCGCTAATATAAGCGCTTACAAGGTTTTGTGCGGTGAATGTGGCGGTGTCAGTACCATCTGTAGCTGAAATCGTGCCCGTGACCGCTACAGAACCAGTTAAAGTGGCTGAATCGTTGTTATCTGTGGTGTAAATGTAGCCAGAAACAAGCTCTTGGGCGTAAATCGTACAAGTATCTGTGCCATCTGTAGCAGAAATAGTGCCTGTAATGGCAACTTGACCTGTAATGGTCGCAGAATCGTTGCTATCTGTTGCGTAAATCGTGCCAGTTATTTTCGGCTGTTGTATGTCCGAAATTGGCTGGTTTGATATGGGGGTAAAACCCAGCATTTTAGACTACCACCCAGCGGCTACCAGTCGAAACTGTAACGGTGACTCCTGTATTAATAGTGACTTTGCCAGCAGACATAGCATTGTAGTTGCTTGGAATGGTGTAACTTGTAGCTATGGTCGTTGGGTTTGTATGGAAACCATAACTTGCATTTTGAATAGGTGCAGTATTGGTCGTGCCGTCAAAAGTAAATGCAGAAGAAGCGCCAAAAGCACCGCTGTTATTGTATTGAATTTGGGTGTTTGAGCCAGCAGCAGAAGCTGTTACTGTTGCCCATGTGCCATCCCCACGCCAATAAGTGCTAGATGATGCCCCAGTACCGCTATTTAGGTTAGTTACTGGCAAGTTTCCTGTTACTTGTGTTGCAAGGCTTACATTTGACAATGTGCCACCAAGCGTCAAGCTACCGCTAGAGCTTACTGTGCCAGTTAATGTAATTCCGTTTACTGTTCCTGTACCGCTTACGCTAGTTACTGTGCCTTGTGGGTTTGAGGCGGTTGTAATAGTTGTAACACGACCATAAGTATCTACAGTAACGACAGGAATTAAAAGGCTAGAGCCTGTTGTACCAGCGGTAACAATGCCTGAAGTCAAATTAACGGTAGGAATAGCGCTTGTGCCAGCTACAGTTAAAGTACTTGAAGTAATAGAGGTTACTGTTCCAGAGCCTTTATTGTTAAAAGTATTCCAGTCAGTAGAGCTTAAATAACCATTCGTGCTGGTTGTGGCTTGTGAAATAACTAATGGGCTTCCAGAAGTGCCTGAGCCTGATAATGGGCTACTTGCCGTTACCGCAGTTAAATATGAACCTGCTGGTTGCTTATTGTTAAAAGTGTTCCAGTCTGTGCTGGTCAAATAGCCATTTGTGGTGGTATTGGCGGCAGCCATACTAATTGCAGGAGTTGAGCCACCGCTTGAAACAACAGGTGCAGTACCAGTTACAGAAGTAACGCCTGTGTTTGCAATGCTAATTGAGCCTGACCCATTGGTTACACTAATGCCTGTGCCAGCGGTTAATGTTGTCCTAGTAAATCCTGTGCCATTACCAATGTCCAAAGCGCCATTAGCAGGAGTAGAAGTTAAACCTGTGCCACCATAAGCAACTCCAATAGCATTACCTTGCCAAGAAACTGACCCAGAAATACTGCTTGAAGAATTAAAATTTAATGTTGCAGTACCCCAAGAAACTGTGCTAGGCACATAAGAATGGACATCCCAAGTACCGTTTGAAGTGCTATTAGTCAATAAAATTAAATGGGCAGCGCCACCAGCTTGCAACGCTAATAATGAGGTTGTGCCGTCATGTGCATTTAGCTGTACAGAAGAATAGGTAATATTGTTGTTAAAGTAAAAAGTGTCACCAACTGCCAAAGTGGTGGCATCAGGCATATTAAATGTTTGAGAAGTTGTTGTGCCTGTAACTACTTGGTATTGGGCTGAGGCAACAGTTAAATTAATTGGCGTTGAAGAAGAAGCCGTAATTGTTGTATTTGGAATGAAGTTATTGGCATAAGCGTTGCCATTGGCATCTTGGTATACGCCTTTTGCGGCTGGCATATCGCCCCATACCGCAAGCTGACCACCACCAAAACTGACTAATGACCCTGCATTACTAGACGCTAATACTGTAGTTCTTGCTAATGTTCCGCTGACTACTGTACCAATACCCACTTCCCAGTTTGTAGTTTGGGTTTCGTAAATACCGTAATAAGTGGTATTTCCACTACCAATAGCGGAAGCAAATGACTGGTAGCCTGTTACAGCACCAGCAAGGGTTAAAGTACCAGTTCCGCTAGTTGTGCTAGTTTCCTGGACTCTATCTTTAATGATGAGAGCCATAAATTAGCCTTATTGGTTAGCTCGAATAATAGTGCCAGAAGAAATGCTGACGACCTGAGTTGTATCAATAGAGGTGTTATTTAGGTTCATATCGCAACCAGTTAAACCTACTGTGCCATCCATAATTACGGTAGAGTTATCTGACTTAAATATGCGGAAAAACTGCGCTGTGCCTGTGGCGACTGCTGTGCCACTAGCAACTGAACCTAATGTAATAGTACCATTTGAATCAGTACCAAAAGAGCCAGTAACCACAAGAGAAACCAATAGGGTTTGACTTGTAATTGCAGTATTGGCATTAGCAGGTTGTGAACCTTGGTAAATACTAATGATAGCGCCTGAACCAGCATAAGTAATTAGACCCTGTTGTTGGGCATCACGAGTGCCGTTTGAATATTTGAGGTTTGATGCCATTAAATAACTCCTTGAATTTTGCCGTCAGGGCCACGCACTACTTGTTTTGGGCGACTGTGATTTTGGTTAATTGTATCAACTAAAGCGCTAATTTGACCGACCATTTGCTGATTACTTTCTTTAATAGCGTCTGCCAAAGGTGCTAATGGGTGTTCCATAGACTTAGCCATATCTTCTTCTGCTAAGTATGCAGTTTCGCCATTGTCATCTGCCGCAGAAATACGAGCCACTTCAATCTTAGCGCCATTGTTAATGTGAGCTAACAACACTTGAGTATTGCGCTCCATATTCATCTTCATTTGGGCTAATTTAGCCTGCATTTCAATTTCAGCCTGGTTGCGCTGTGCTTCTAGCTGGAATTTAAGCTGGTTTTCTTGGGCTTGGTATTCTTGTTTAGCCTTTTCCAACTCATTTTCAGCTTGCATTTTTTGCATTTCTAACTGGTTTGCAATTTGTAGCTCTTGCGACTTAGCTTGCATCTTCATTTGCTCAATTTGCACTTGCAATGGAGGTGGTTTTGGCTGACCTTCCATTTGTTTAGCTTGTAAGCGGAATTTATCGGCTGTTTCGTCAATCAAACCTTCTAAAGACTTACCAGCTTTAAAGCCTGTTACTGCAAATTTAAGCATTTCCATCAGCAATGGGGTCAATTCTGGGCTTGCCTGACTTGCAGGAATAGCTTTTTCCATAAATCCGCCAATAGCTGCCAAGAATTCCATGCGGTCTTGCTTTTCTTGCATTTCATCTTGGAAAATCATTGAGTCAGAGGTGACTTCAATGCGGAAATTCTTGCTAACTTCGTCTTTTAATAGGGCAATAGCTTGTGGAATCAACGCTTTATCGTTGTCATCCATCTGCATACCACCAGCAATCTTAATAATGGTATCTTCGGTGAAATGCTGGCAAATAATTTGCGATTTAATAGCAAGCAGCGAGGTTGCGAAATCAACAACAGCGTGTTGCATAGTTTTGAGGCGACCTGCTGCATTGTTTGATTTAATGATTTGTGCGCCAAGGGTTTCATTGGGGTCTGTTTGACCACGCTGAATATCGGCAATACCCATCAATTCATAAATTTGACCCTTAACTTGCTCCATAGCCTGATAGCATTGTGCAAGCGCAGTAGCAAATGGGGCAATATCAACTAAATCTAATGCGCCTTTCATGCCTTGTTTTTCGGCAAATGCCATCCAATTCTTTACTGGAATCAAGACGTTAGACTCATTACCTTCGGAGAATAGGCGCTGGAGTTCAGAAGCGCTGGCATCATACAAACCACGCACTTTTAATGCACCAATGAGTCCATCAATACGGTCACATAGGTCGTCTAATTCTCTAGCTTGGTCTTGGTAAATAGTAAAGTCAGGAATAGGCTCAAGACTATCAGTAGTTAAAGTAGCGTAAAGTGGCTTTGGACAAGGCCAAAAGTTTTCCAACTCTAATGGGTCATCTCTTTCATCAAGAATTTTGCCCATTGACTTGCTAATCCACAGTACTTTTCCTGTTTCTTTGTCCCAAATTTCATAAATTTGAGCTTGGTAGGCTTGGTCATCATTCTTAGTGTAAGACTTACCGACTTGTTCAGGTTTCGTGTCAAGCGGTATTTTGTTGCCTAATTCTTCGCCAAAACGCTCTACAAGCGCTGTGCGGTTTAAATAGACCTTACGCCATACTGCGGTGACTTCTTCCCATGTACGAGCTACTGTATGACCAAAATCACGCCAATGGACATAATCTACAGGGCAGCACTCATATTCAATTTCTTCTTCAACTTCGCCAGGTTCGTTATCTTCTTCTTCTGGCATTGGGCCTTCTAATGGCGCACCGACATCGCCTTGACCGTTTACATAGCTAGGGTCATGTGCTTGTTTAGCGTCAATGGTTTCGGACAATTCCCAACCATCTTCAGGCTCTTTTTCTTTCTTAGCCATAAAGTGCGGTTCATAACGCACCCATGCTGTGCCACGACCACCTAAAAGACGGTCTGTAACGCAGTTCACCATAGCGGACTTATAGTCGCCATAGTGCTCAATTTCAAACTCTAGCGCTCTTTCTAGAAGCATTGAGGCTACTCTACCAATAGGGTCATTATCTCTAAACCTACGGCTTACATCAGGGCGTGGGAGTCTTGCAAATACCGCTGGGGTAATGGTTTGGACATTACTCCATAGAATATTGAAACGAGCATTAGGATTGGTTTTGTTGCGTGAGTCATCCTTGTAACGCTTTAAAATCTTGTCCACACGAGCTTCCCAGAGCTTAAAACTGCGCTCATAGGACATAATGCGGTTGTACCAATCTTCGTAGCTGTGCGCTACCTCGCCTCTTAATTCAGACATAAAAAGCCTTATGAGAAGTTGCCGACTACTACTGCGCTAACACCAGCGCCAGTTGTGATTTTCCATGCGCCATTTAATGATTGTGCTTCTACTGTCAAAGAATAAACACCTTGAGAAGCATTGGCAGGAATTAAAGGTATTGAGGTAGAGCCGTCAATAATGGTTAATGTGCTTGTAGCAGTAGTAGTAACGGTTGCAATAACACGCACTAACATATCACCAGCAGCGCCATTGTTGCCCATAACTTGAGCAGTTGTTGAAGGGGCTACATACTCATAAGTAGTGCCAAATGGTTGTTGTACGCCTGACATTTAAATTCTCCTGTTGTTTGGGGTGTTTTTAATAGCCCACATATCGTTTAAAGTTACATCCGTTTTACCAACAAACAAGCCCTTTATAGGCTCGTCTTTGGTCATTATTTTTTCTTCCACTCGCCAAGCAACTGCTGCCATGCGATAAGCGTCTGCAGCGTGTGATGTCCAATCATGCCGAGGCTTATCTCTAAAGACTTTTCTATCCTCGTCATATTCTCTTTGATACTGTCGTAAAGATTCGATACCATCCTGACACCTTTCTGCGTCAAACCAAGACCTCATCAATGCCATGCGACTTGCTTGAATTCCGTCTTGAAGTCCTAAATTTGGGACAATTTTCATAGATTCTAACGGAATTTTAACAGAAAGTTGCTCAATTATTGACTTTCCGCCACTTGCTAGAGTTTTTGCTCTTGCGTCATGAGGCAAATAATGTAGCCCATATTGGTAGCCAAACTCTGCTTGTTTAGCTTGAATGAGTCCTGTATAAAATGCCACAGGCTGACCATTGCTTCCATGGTAGTCAAGAAAGCGCAATTCACCTCTGACAACCTGCCACCACCAAATGCTCGTATCATCGCTGTAACCTAAGTCCCAACTTGTATTAACTTTATACATAGGGTCATATTCAACCTTGGTAATTCTGCCTTGGTCTGTAAGCTGGCGCATTTCTTTACCATAATATGCACCAAGAATAGCTGACTCAAAGTCGCACTCAAACTCTTGTAAGTATTGGTCTTGCGTCATTGACTTGGCGGCATCCTCAAGCTCTTGCTTTGGAAGCAAACCAGTCTGACTAGCTCTTAGGGTTTTGGCATACCAGCTATCGTCATTGGTGGCGTTATTGTATATGTCCCAGAAGGCATTATGACCTTTGGGCGTTCCAATGAAAACTGCCCAGCCGAGTCTGTCTGCCAACAAAGGCCGAATAATCTCGCCCCAAATACGAGGGCGCATATCTGCATACTCATCTAGCACAATCCCATCAAGGTATAGACCACGCAGAGAGTCAGCATTATCAGCGCCAAATAACCTAATTCTTGCACCATTTATTAATTCCACCCATAGTTCTGATTGATTAGCTTTAGCCATTACAGGCTTACTAAATCTTAATAGGTAGTCCCAGGCGATATTCTTGGCTTGGCTGTAATATGGTGCAACATAAGCGTAGCGACCATCTTCTTTGCCCTCAATTAGGGCTTTGTATATAAGGTCATTAATGCAGGAAACAGTTTTACCGCAGCGTCTATGCGCCACAATAACTGCCCAGCGTTGTTTTCTTTCGTGGAAGTCTAAGAATACGCTACGAGGTTGGTAGTCTAGTTCTACCTCTTGGACTATTTCTTCCAAGACACTACCAAGCGTTGTGGGGCTTTTTCATCGCCTACTACTTCAGTCCTTGCAAGTTTAGGCACAGCATACTCAACCATGTTTTGCACTATGTCGCAGGCTTTGCCAGGATTTGGCGGCACAATCCACTTTCCAGTAGCATCGTCAAATAAGCCTTCAGCGGTGTTTTGAAGCCATGTTTGAAGATATGGTAGGTTAGCATCAAGTAATGCTTTAACAGCCTCACGAGCCTCTTGAGTGACCTTATTAGGCGTTCCTGCAACACGCCCACCTGTCTTTTTTCTAGTTTTTTCTACTTTAGAGTCCATACATTCTCAAGTGATTGATTTGTAAGGCTTAATTCTACAACAGAATTTAAAATGGGTCTTTAACGACTTTATTCATTTCTTTAACGAGCATATCTCTGCGCTTATTGCGCTTTTTCTCATTCTTTTCTAGCGTAGACTCTTTATGTTCTCTCAATAAAGCGTCTTTTTGTTTGTATTCGTGTTTCATGTGTTTCATCACATATCCTTCATAGCTTCTTCAATGTGTTTTCTGCGTGGTTTTTTGGCGGTTTTTGCCGACTCTACAAACGCTTCTGCGGTTGGCGCACCTTTTTGCCCAGGTTTACGCATTTTTTCGCCAGAGCCATGTGCTATGCGTTTTTGCTTTTTATGAATATTGTAGTAAAGACCCTTATTAGGCACAATGCCACCTTGCCCTTGCTGCTTTGCCTCGCTCACCTGTCCAACCTTTAGACCTAGCGCAAAAACTATCATGCCTAGAGCCATTAGCTTGAGGGGCTTGCAAATGACTACCGTTTTTAGCGTTGTAGGCTTTGCGACCAGCTTCAGTCATGCCAGCACCTTCGCTTACAGGTAAATAGTGTTTACCTTTTCCTTTGGTGGTTTTGGCAATGGGTTTGTCATGCTTTTCCATTGCGGCACGAATTTGGTCTTGACGACTCATTACTCACGCTCTTTAGCAATACGAGCCATTACTTTTTCTTTGGCGGACTTTTTAATAGTCTTTTGTTCTTCTAAGTCTGGAGTATCTTGGTAATTCTCATGCTTGTCGTAAGCAGCTTTAATG
>Ga0208257_1000157_pt1 | contig 23295 bp, 28 predicted proteins | sample CryBogCBH10Sep07_FD_184610 | JGI IMG/M metagenome (GOLD analysis project Ga0208257, IMG submission 184610) | Freshwater microbial communities from Crystal Bog, Wisconsin, USA - CBH10Sep07 (SPAdes) | ecosystem: Environmental > Aquatic > Freshwater > Lake | place: Crystal Bog, Wisconsin, USA... | reverse complement strand
GGCAAAAGAATCAGTTCATCTGATTGCAGCTCTTAAGAAACAGAATCAAGAACTTGCAGACCGGTTAGCCGCAGTTGAGAAGAAAACCTCAGGTGCAGAACTAGCCAGAATCGATAAAGCAATTGAAGATTCAGGTGTTCAGGTAGAATATGCTAAGATGAAGATGCGTGAGGCTGTTAGTCAGTCTGACGGCGATGGTGTGGCAAGAGCAGAAGAAATGCTGTATGAAGCCCGTCGTAAATTAGAATCATTACAAAGTATTAAGCAGAATGCCACTAAACAGATTAATCAACAGAAGCCTAATATGCAAGTCCCTGATGTTCAGGTTCAACGTCTTGCTGCAGAGTGGATGGAAGATAATCCTTGGTATGACCCTAATGGGCGTAATGAAGAATCTCAGATTGCTCAGATTATTGACAAGAAATTGACAGAAGAAGGGTTCGATCCAACTTCAGAAGATTATTGGGAAGAATTAGACGGTAGGTTAAAAAAATATTTACCTGAAAAATATAATATGAGCTATAATAAGCCCAATAGTTCCACACAAAGACCTCGATCTGTTATGACTAGTTCAGGAAGAGAAGCAACGGCAACAACGAAAGCGAATGAGTTTCGTTTAAGCCCTGACCGTGTGGCTGCAATTAAAGAAGCAGGCGCATGGGACAATCCTGAGACTCGTCGGCGAATGATAAATAAATTCGCTGAATGGGATCGTGCAAACAAAAACAATAGAGGTTAATTATGGACAACAGATTAAAGAAAAATTTAAACGCTGGTAGAACAGATAGAGGTAATGATTCAGTTCGTGCAGCGGCCGAAGATTCACTTGTTTCTTCAAAGGAACGTCGTCGAATGTTCCGTGACGAATGGACACAAGAGTCTCTTCCAACCCCGCCAGAAATCCCTGGCTTTCATCCATGCTGGTTATCAACAACTAATCAATATGATCCAATTCACAAACGCATGCGTTTAGGCTACGTCCCAGTGAAAGCCGAGGAAGTTCCGGGCTTTGAAAACTATAGGGTCAAGGCTGGTGAGCATGAAGGTTTCGTTGCAGTAAACGAGATGTTGCTCTTTAAACTACCTAATGACATTTATCAGGAAATGATGCAAGAACTGCACCATTATGCCCCGATGGATGAGCAAGAGAAGGTTAAAGTGCAACAAGATCAGTTACTAAACGCAAAAGATAGTGATGGCAGACGTCTTGGACAAGTTGAAGGTGACGGCATGAAATTCGACCAAACAAGAGAAGTACCCCTCTTTTAAGGAGTTTTTATGTCAGCAACATCAGCTCCGTTTGGTTTGCGTCCTGCATTTTTTCCAACAGGTTTGGAAAGAGCGCAAGTCCTTGCCAACGGTATTCCATCAGGATATAACTCAAATATTCTGAAAGGTCAACCTGTATCTTATGGTCAATCCGCTAACAGCGGCACCACTGGTCAGATTGTTCCTACTCAAGCCCCAGCTAGCAACGCGTCTTCAACCTTGTCAGCACAATACACTGTAACTGGTTCATTCCAAGGTGTAGAGTTTACTGATACTACAGGTCGTCGCCGTGTGTCAAATTATTGGCCAGCTGGTACTACAACTTTTGCTAATTCAACCACCAACGCGTATTTCTATAACGACCTCAACATCGTTTATGAAATTCAAGCTGATGGTTCAATGGCTCAAACTAGCGTAGGTAATGAATATTTGTTTACAAATATCACTGCCGGCTCTACTGTGACTGGATTATCACAAGCAACTCTCGGTTCTGCAACCGGTGTTGGTAATGGTAACCAAGGTCAAATGCGTGTTGTTGATCTATGCCAAAACGTAGACAACGCATGGGGTGACGCGTACACAATCGTACGTGTTCAATTATCTGGAACTCAATGGTACGGTGCTTACACCGCTACTGTTTAATATAGGAGACTGACAAATGGCAGCCCCGATGAGAAGTACGGACTTCCGTTCGATAGTTGAACCTATTTTGAACGAGTCCTTTGATGGTGTGTATGACCAACGTGCTGACGAATGGAGTACTGTATTCCGTGAGCAAGCTGGTATTCCACGTAACTACCACGAAGAACCAGTGTTGTACGGTTTTGGTGCAGCTCCTCAGTTACCTGATGGCTCACCTGTTACCTATCAACAAGGTGGTGTGTTGTTCTTACAACGCTATGTTTACCAAGTATTTGGATTGGCATTTGCTTTGACCAAGGTATTGGTTGAAGACGGTGATCACATCCGCATTGGTCAAGTATACGCGAAGCATTTGGCACAATCTTTGGTGGAAACCAAGGAATTGCTATGTGCAAACGTATTGAACCGCGCATTTAACTCTTCGTATGTTGGTGGCGACGGCGTATCTTTGATTAACACAGCTCATCCAATTGCAGCTGGTTCATTCAGCAATCAGTTAAATACTGCTGCTGCTTTGTCTCAGACTTCATTGGAGCAAATGTTGATTCAAGTTCGTCTTGCTGTTGACAACAATGGTAAGAAAATCCGTTTGCAACCACTGAAGCTTGTAGTAGCTCCCGGTAACGTGTTCCAAGCAGAAGTATTGCTGAAGAGCGTATTACGTACTGGTACTGCTAACAACGACATCAACCCAATTAAATCAATTGGTTTGTTGCCAGAAGGTGCTTCAGTAATTTCTCGTTTGACCTCCGCAACTAACTGGTGGGTTCAGACCGATGCTCCAGAAGGTATGAAACTTCTGATGCGTCGTGCTTTAGAGAAGACCATGGAAGGCGATTTCGAAACCGACTCCATGCGCTATAAAGCTACTGAGCGTTATCAGGTAGGTTGGACTGACCCACGTGCTATGTGGGGAACTCCCGGAGCTTAATGTTCTAAGGTTATGTGGGGAGACCTTAACTCCCCACTTTATTTCGTCTAAGCTTTTCAAGGAGAAAGACAAATGCCACAATTTTCAGATGACCTATTTTTAGGTCCCGCACAAACCTACATGGGTACAAGTAACACAAATACTGAAGCTATATTTTCTGGTTCTGTATCTGGTACAACTTTAACAATTGTTTCCCAATTATCTGGCGATCCATTAGTATTAGGTCAATATATCTCTGGAACAGGTGTAACAGCCGGTTCTTATGTTACTGCATTCGGTACTGGTTCAGGCGGTGCAGGAACATATACAGTAAGCGCATCTTCAAGTGCGACAGGCACAGTTAATATTACTGCCACTGGTAATGCACTTTTAGGCGATCCAGCACCAATGGAATTAGGTGTAGGCCCTATGGGTCGTGTCTACTTATGGGATGTTGTCCCACAAGCATTAGTTGCAAATAACATTGCAACAGCACAAACTACTTCTAGTGCAATTACTTTAACAGCAGGTACTTCAGTTAAGTCTGTCATTACTCCAGCCGGTCAAACTGTATTGCAACTTGATTGTGCTCGTGCAGTAAGCATTACTTCAGGTACAGGTACATTAACTAACCGCAACGTTACTATTTCAGGCTATGACTATTACGGTCAACCAATGACTGAAGTGATTGCTACTGGTACAACACAATCAACCACTGTTAACGGTAAAAAAGCTTTCTATCAAATCGTATCTGCTACAATTTCAGGCGCTCTAGGCGCAACAATTGCAATTGGTACAACTGATGTGATCGGATTGCCAGTTCGTGTTGTTGATGCTGGTTATTTGGTTGGTATTGGTTGGGCAAATGCTGTAGCTCGTGATACTGGCGGTTCTAGCGCATTCGTGGCAGCAGATACAACTAATCCTGCTACAAGCACAACCGGTGACGTTCGTGGTACTTATCAACCATCTTCCGCCACAAACGGTATTCGTCGTTTGGTCATAACTGTTGGATGTAATGCAATTATGGTCGGACCAAATGCAACCCGTGTTGGCGCTCTTGGCGTTACTCAAGCCTAATTAGGAGAAATTAATCATGGCAACAAAATTTAGTCGTGAACCAAAAGAAATGACTACCGAGCCTTCTGCTGATGAAGCAGGTAAAGGCATGAAAAAAGGCGGTCATGCGCATAAAAAGCACATGGCTCCCGGTGGTATGGCAATGGTTCCACGTCCTGTGATGGGACGTCGCCCTCCTATGCCAACTGGTGCTCTTCTCCAGCGCAAAAAAGGTGGTTCTGCTCATAAAGCAGAAATGCATGAAATGCATAAGATCGAAAAAGAACTTAAGCATCATGAGCATATGAAAGCAGGAAAAGCTCACCATGGTTTGAAAAAAGGTGGAAAAGCTGGTGTGTATTCTCCACAAGTTGGTGGTCTATTAGGTGAAGGTAAGCCTCATCACAAAGGAACTTCTGGTGGTATTGAAGGCCCTGGCTACAAGCATGGTGGTAAGATTCACCGTATTTCTGGCCATCCTGAAGGCTCTCATGCTCACCACAAGCATATGGCTAAGCATTACAAAGCTAAACATGCAGAAGGTGGTTCAGCTCATCATCACAAAATGCATGAGCATCATAAGCACATGGCTAAAATGGCTGCAGGTGGTACAAGCCCTGTGGATCATGAAGGCGGTAAGCAATTAAAACGTGGCGGTCATGCTAAACATCACTATGCTAAAGGCGGTCAAGCTTTGGCAGCTAAAGGTGATCGTTTTGAAACCAAAACTACTTTGAAACCAAAAATTGATGTGCAAGACAAAGTTCATGAAGCTAAACAGACTAAGTCTTTCCACACCAAAACAGGTGGAGTAGAAGGTGTTGGTTATAAACACGGCGGTCATAGCAAGAAGCATTATGCAAAAGGCGGTACTGTATCGCAGAATGTTGCTAAACGCTACTTGAATGACATGAAAGACGGCGCTAAAATGCCTACCAAGAAAGCTGGAACTGGTGAAATTAAAGAAGGACCAGCTGGCTACAAAAAAGGTGGACATGTTAAGCATGCTCATGGTCATGTTGCTCATCACACTACTCATGGTCATCATGATTCTGGTCATACTCATATGCACAAACATGCTGCAAAGCATTCACATGGTCATGACAAGATCGACGGTCATCCTATGAAACATGGTGGTCATGCTAAACACCATAAAATGGGTGGCAAGGCTAAGTGTAATTACTAAAAGGTTGGGGGAGCAATCCCCCGCTTTTTAAATTGGAGAATTTATGAGCAATAATAATATTGTCGCTTCAGTCACACGTGCTGGTCGATATGAACCATTTGATTTGCAAGTGGCTCGTGGTCAGATTATGGGCCATAGTGTGGTAAGTTTGTTTGGTTATCAGTCATCAGTAACTACAACATCAATTCCTATTTGGGAAAATGCATCAACTTATACATATATTACATCAGCATCTACTTTAACGCTTGTAAGTACGTCAGCATCTGATGATACAAGCGCTAAAATATTTATTAGTGGATTGGATTCAAGCTTTAATCCAATTTCTGAAACTTTGGCGCTAAACGGTACTGCTGGTGTTACAACAGTTAATAGCTATTTTAGAGTCAATAGTTTGCTAATGACGTCACCCGGCACAGGTCAAACGACCAATGTAGGTACAATTACTCTTAAGCAATCTTCTAACGTAGTTGCACAAATTAATGTAGGTATAAGTAAGTCACAAAGTACGATATACACTGTTCCTGCCGGTTATACATTTTATTTAGATTTAGCTGAAGTAAATACTTCAAATAGCTATACAGGAAGTACAATTATTACGTATAAAGTTCAGGCAATTAATAATGTAACTGGTGTGAAGCTAACTGTATTACAACAACCATTTGTTTCAATTTATACGGCATTACGTGCATCAGACCCATTTGCATATAGTGAAAAGACAGATATTCAATGGCAGTTAGTTACTAGTACAGGAACAATTGCTGCTGGAGTAATCGTCACAGGTAAATTAATTGCAAATAACAATAACGTTAACCCAGCAACACCATAATCATGCCACTCATCAAATCTAAATCCCCAAAAGCATTTAGTAAGAATGTAGCTGCAGAAGTGCATGCAGGTAAACCTGTAAAACAAGCAGTTGCCATTGCTTATTCTGTAAAACGGTCTGTTAAGAAAAAAGATGGTGGCAAATTGCCCGGTTTATGGGCAAACATTCATGCTAAGCAAGAACGGATTAAGCATGGTTCTGGTGAGCATATGAGAAAGCCCGGAAGTAAGGGTGCGCCTACTGATTATGATTTAAAGCATTCACAGTCTAAAAAAATGGCTCATGGCGGTGATGTTAAATTGTCAATCAAAAAAGGTGAAAAGAAGCCTACTAGTCAAGGTGCTGGACTTACTGCAAAAGGTCGAGCAAAAGTTAATCGTGAAACAGGTAGTCATTTAAAGCCGCCACAAGCAAGTGGTCCTAGACATGATTCATTTTGTGCCAGAATGTCAGGCATGAAAGGTCCTATGAAAGATGAAAAAGGACGGCCTACACGAAAAGCAGCATCCTTGAAAAGTTGGCATTGTAAAGACGGTGGTAAGCCTAAAAAGCACAACATTAAAGGGTGGTAATGAGCACAAGCGGAACAGTAAGCCAAACCGTTATCACTGTTCAACAACTTATTGATAGTGGTGCTCGGCGAGCAGGTAAATTAGCAGAAGACTTGACAGTTGAGCAAGTCAATGCTGCTACTCAAAGTTTGTACTATTTGTTATCTAATTTAGCAAATAGAGGCATTCAATATTGGTGCATTCAAAAGTATGTACTTGGATTAATTCCTGACCATTATCAGTACTATCTGAACACAGGTGTAGTTGATGTTCTAAATGCTAACTACAGAACTGTTACACAGAATACGACAGGTGGGTATTCCACTACTGGTAATGGTTCATATGCATTTGATGGTCAGTGCACCAATATTTGCCAATGCACAAACAACACAAGCTCAATCGGTATCAATAACGGTTCTGGTCAGAATGTCTATATCGGAACTGTAGGCATACTGCCTGCTGTCAGTGGGTCTGTGACAATACAGATTCAGTACTCAAATGATGGTAATACTTGGACAACTGCGTATAGCCCTGGTGCCACTGCTTGGGTTGCAGGGACATGGTTGTATTATGACCTCGATCCCTCTGCTAATGTTCCATATTGGAGGATTCTGCAGACTTCTGGTATTAACATGGGTGTTTATCAAGTTGTCTTTGGTTCAAATGCTACTGAAATTCCAATGGCTCGTATGAATCGTGATGATTATGTCAACTTGCCGAACAAAAATTTTACTAACAACTACCCTTTGCAATACTGGTTTGACAGGAATATTCCTCAACCTGCTATGTATTTATGGCCTGCACCGCAAATCTATTCGCCTCAAATCGTTGTCTGGGCCCATCGATACATACAAGACGTCGGTTCATTGTCAGGATCAATAGAAATACCCCAGAGATGGTATTTAGCCGTGCAAAATATGTTGGCACATCAAATGGCAATGGAGCTACCGAATGTAGACCCGCAACGAATTATTTACTGCGAGCAACAGGCTGAAAAGTACTGGGCAATGGCAGAACAAGAAGAACGTGATAAGTCACCAATTTATTTTGCACCAAATATAAGCCCGTATACAAAATGAGCATCTGGTTAGACACAAAAGGAAACACGGTATTAAGTATCGCCATTTGTGATCGATGCAAAATGAAACGTGCTTATGATGATATTAGCAATGACCGTAATATCCCAGGTCTTCGTGTTTGTAATTTTGGTTGTAATGATGAGCGTGATCCTTATCGATTACCTGCTAGACAACCTGAAAAGATCAGTATTCGGTTTCCACGTCCTGATGCGCCACTTAATCCGGATAATGATGCACTTACGACTGATCCAAATATAGTGAATAATGTCGATCAAGATCCAACACTTCCTTCCACTGCTGGTGAGTGGGGAATCGCACCTGAGCAATCAGAGGATACAATTGACGGAAATCTTGATAATTTGAGTCCTTAATCATGGCAAATATACGAATATCGCAACTCCCAACAGCTCCATCGGCCATTACAGGCTCGGAACTAGTTCCGATTGTTCAGAATGGTCAGACTGTACAGACCACAGTAAGTGCGATTACTAGTAGCCCTTCACTGACTCAGACCTTTTTAACTGTTACTGCACAATCAAGTCTTCCTAATAGCCGATATATTGGTACAGGATTAGGTCTAGGATCCTCGGATGGAGGTTCTGGAGGCATTTACAGGATCTTCTTGAATGGAGTATCAGGCAGTTTAGAGAATGCCTCTCAAGGCATTATCGTAAAGAATACAGGAACCACAGTTGTTAACAGAACTTTAACCGTATCTGGTTCAGGTCTTAGCATTTCCAATGGAGATGGCATCAGTGGCAATCCTACATTTGCACTTACAGGTTTAGTTCAAGCACTTGCTACTACAGGTGGGACAGGTTTACTGCAAACAAATGGAACTACAATTTCAGTATCATCTATCGCAGGGACAAGTAATCAGATTTCTGTTGCTAATGGAAATACTAATCCGATCATAGGTTTAGCAAGCAATCCTATTATTCCCGGAACAGCTAGTATTACATTGCCAATAGGCAATACTGCCGCAAGACCTGCTAGTCCGGTTAACGGCATGATTCGATATAATACAGATTCAAATGCTCTTGAAATTTATGCAGCAGGAAACTGGGGAACTGTTGTATCAGGCGCAGGTGTTGGTAGTTTTAGTGCCGGAACAACTGGTTTTACGCCAAATACTGCTATTAGTGGTAACGTTGTTTTAGCAGGTATACTGAATGTATCCAATGGTGGTACAGGAGCTAGCACATTAACAGGTTATGTTTACGGTAATGGAACATCGCCATGTACATCAAGTGCTACTATTCCAACCACTGATTTAAGCGGCACAATCAGTAATGCTCAATTAGCAAATAGTACAATCACAATCGGTTCAACTTCAGTATCACTTGGTGGAACAATCACCACTTTAGCTGGTGTAACAATCAATGGCTCAACTAATACATTAACTAACATTGCTAATGCATCATTAGTAAACAGTTCTTTAACAGTTGGTACAACAACTATTTCATTAGGCTCTACAAGTTTAACTTTAGCAGGCCTAACGACTGTTACTGTTACTCAAGATCCTACTCAAGCTTTACAGTTGGCAACCAAACAGTATGTAGATGCCGTAGCTCAAGGCCTTGATGCCAAAGCTTCTGTAGTGAATGCTTCCACAGTGGCGTTTACCGTAACATACAACAATGGTACAGCTGGTGTTGGCGCCACATTAACTAATGCCGGTTCATTGGCAGCATTTGCTGCGGACGGAGTAACCAACTCTGTTGGTGATCGTGTTCTGATTAAGAACCAAGCAGCTCCAGCACAAAATGGTATATACACAGTAACCACTGCCGGTTCAGGTTCTATAGCATGGGTATTAACTCGTTCCACTGATATGAACACGTGGACAAACGTTCCGAATGCTTATGTATGGGTAGAATCAGGTTCAACTCAAGCCGATACAGGTTGGGTATGTACATCCAATGCTGGCGGAACTATGGGTACTACCGCAATTACTTGGGTTCAGTTTTCAGGTGCTGGTACATATACAGCCGGCACAGGATTAACTTTAACTGGTACACAATTTAGCATTACTAATACAGCTGTAACAGCTGCTAGTTATGGCTCTGCAAGTTCAGTAGCAACATTTACAGTAAATGCTCAAGGTCAACTGACCTTGGCTGCTAGTACATCGATAGCCATTGCTGCATCACAAGTAACTTCAGGTACATTGGCAGTTGCACAAGGCGGTACAGGTGTTGGAACATTAACTGGTTTAGCATACGGTAATGGCACATCTGCATTTACTGCTGCAACAGCTGCTCAAGTAGTTTCGGTCATTGGAACTACTGCAGTAACTAATGCAACGAATGCTGCAAATGTTACTTTATCAGCTGGTTCTGGTGCAACAAATTATTTAGTTTATGCAGCAACTGCTACAGGTTCAGTACCGGAATATACAAGTACTGGACTAACATACAATGCTACAAATACAGCCATTACTGGTGGCATAAATGGAGGCACTTTTTAATGTTTAAATATATAATGGCTCAAAAGGATTAATCATGGCAGCTACCGGATATACACCGATTATTATCTATAACAGTGGTACAGCGACCAATATACCGTTAGCTGCTAACCTTGCATCAGGTGAGCTTGCAATTAACTATGCAGACGGTAAACTGTACTATAAGAACAGCGGCGGCACTGTTACATTGCTGGCAAGTGCAGCAACAGTTGCTCCAGTCACTACATTCTCTGCCGGTACAACAGGGTTAACGCCATCTACAGCAACATCTGGTGCAATTACTCTTGCAGGTACATTAGTAGTTGGCAACGGTGGTACAGGATTAACTAGCTTAACTGCAAACTATATTCCTTATGGTAATGGTTCAAGTGCATTTCAGTCAAGTGCAAATCATACATTTGACGGAACAAACTTAACTCTTGGTAATGCTGGCATATCAGCCCGTTTTCAAGGTGATTTCAGCAACGCTACTGTAGCCTCAAGAACAGCATTTATCACTGGAACAACCAACGGTTCTACTGGTATTTATGCCCTTCCTAATGGCACAAGTACAGCGGCTTCTTGGCAAGCTACCAATAACGCTACGCCTACAAACTGCTCTAAGATTCTGATTGCAACCAACGGTTCTACAGATGTTCAGTTAGTTTCAGGTGTTAATGGTTCTGGCACATATTTACCTCTGACCTTTTATAACAACGGTTCAGAGAAGATGCGCCTTGATACTACAGGTCAGCTGTATATCAACGGAACTTCAGGTACATCCCTTTTAACGATTGCTTCAAGCACTACTTATCCAGCGCTTAAAGTTCCAAATATCGTTGAAACAGCTAATACTGTAGGCGCTGCTCCTTCTGCAACCCAGACATTCTATTTGGCTTCTGGTGCAGTGCAATACTACACAAGCAACGCTGCTAATAACTGGACAGTGAACTTTGCAATGTCTTCTAGTACATCTATGAACACCGCAATGGCTATTGGTGATTCAGTATCAGTAACTATGTTAACTACACAAGGATCAACCGCATACTACAACTCTGCGGTTCAGATTGATGGCACATCAGTCACACCAAAATGGCAAGGTGGATCAGCACCAACAAGCGGTAACGCTTCTGGTATTGACTCTTATACCTATGTCATCGTAAAAACAGCATCCGCAACATACACAGTACTCGCCTCACAAACTAAATTCGCTTAAGGTATTATAGATGCCACGTTTATCTAAAATTGGAGCAGCAGCCCTAGCCGCATTCGGTTGGACGAGCGGTACTTCTGGCCCTGCCAACATTACTGCTACATATTTAGCTGTAGCAGGCGGTGGTGCAGGCGGTTCTTCTAGCGGTGGTGGCGGCGGTGCGGGTGGTTATACAACATCTACTTTTTCATTAAGCCCTTTAAACTCATACACCGTTATTGTTGGTGCTGGTGGTGTTGGCACTACAGGTAATGTACCTAATGCTAACGGTTCTAACACCACGATAAGTGGCACAGGAATTTCTACTGTAACTGCAACAGGCGGTGGTGGTGGCGGTAGTTATTATACTAGCAATGGTTCCAATGGTGGTTCTGGAGGCGGCGGTGGCGGTTCCAATGCTGGAGGCACTGGTGGTACAGGTAGCCAAGGAAATTCTGGCGGTAGCGGTGCTTTAGTTAGCACAACACGAATTGGTGGTGGCGGTGGCGGTGCAGGCGGTGCAGGTGCTTCTTATTCTGGTACAGGCGGTAATGGTGGTGTTGGTTTGGCATCCTCCATCTCTGGCTCATCTACATATTACGCAGGTGGTGGCGGTGGTGGTATTAACCAAGGCGGTACTGCAGGTACAGGCGGAACTGGTGGCGGTGGAGCAGGCGGCGCAGGTAATCCCGATGCTGTAGGTATTTCTGGTACTGCTAACACTGGTGGTGGCGGCGGAGGCTCTGGTGGTAACGGCGGCGGCGGCAACGGTGGCTCAGGTATAGTCATCATTTCCTATGCTGGCGCACAACAATTTGGTGGCGGTATCGTCACATCCGTGGGTGGAAACACTATCCACACATTCACTACATCGGGCACACTCACCCCATTAAATTCTTTAACTGCAAGCTATTTAATCGTAGCTGGTGGTGGTGCTGGCGGTGGTTACCGTGGAGGTGGTGGCGGAGCTGGTGGTCTGTTGTCTGGCTCTGGTATGACCATCGACACAAACTCAACATATTTAGTAACCGTAGGTGCTGGTGGAACTGGTAACACAACAGGTTCTGGAACTAATGGAGCTAACTCAGCATTTTCTTTAGTTAACACAGCAGCAGTAGGTGGCGGTGGCGGTGGTTCAAACTACGGAGGTCCCGGTGTTGGATCATCTGGTGGTTCAGGCGGCGGTGGTACTTCAAACGGTGGTTTACCGGCGGGAGGTGCAGGTACTTCTGGTCAAGGTTATGCTGGTGGTGCAGGTTCTGGTAGTGGATTTTATGGAGCTGGAGCTGGTGGCGGAGCTGGCGCAGTTGGTGCCGCAGGTACATCAAGTGGTGGTGGCAATGGTGGTGTTGGTGTAGCGTCTTCTATCTCTGGCACAAGCACATATTACGCTGGTGGCGGCGGTGGTAGTTGCTATGACACTGGCGGAGTTGCTGGCACTGGAGGTAACGGTGGCGGTGGCGCAGGTACTGCAGGTAATTATACAGGCGTTAGTGGAACCGCAGGCTTAGGCGGTGGTGGTGGCGGTGCTGGAGCATCTGGTGGTACATTTAATACCGCAGGCGGTAACGGCGGATCAGGCATCGTAATCATTAGCTACGCAGGCGCTACTCAACAAATGGCTGGCGGTACAGTCACTATCGTTGGCGGCAATGTAATCCACACATTCAAATCAAGTGGATACTTATCGCCTCTGACCTTTGTTGGTAACTCACTGCGTTTCCGTAGTTCTGCTAGTGCTTATTTAAATCGTACTCCAACAATAGCTGGAAATCAAAAAACTTGGACATATTCTGCTTGGATAAAGCGTGGAACATTGGGTTCTGCACAAAGTTTATTAAATACAGGCCCAGCAACTTCTTCTGACTCTACTTTTGCAAACTTTGGTTTTGGTTCAGGGGATGTTTTAAACTTTCAAGCATATTCTGTTTCTTGGAGAACAACAACACAAGTATTTCGTGACCCAGCAGCTTGGTATCATATTGTTTTGGCATTTGATACTACACAATCCGTTGCAGCCAATAGAATTAAGTTATATGTAAACGGAACTCAAGTAACAGCCTTTACAACTAGCAACGACCCTACACAAAATACAAACTACGCTATTAATCAGGCGGCAGCGCATTATTTATCATATCCAGCGTATTCATTTAGTTATTTTGATGGCTACATGAGTGAAACTCGTTTCATTGACGGTCAAGCACTAGCTCCTACTGCATTCGGTTCATTTAACAGCTACGGTGTATGGCAGCCAATTACCTACGGTGGCAGCTACGGCACAAACGGCTTCTATTTGCCATTTAGCAATAAGACATCCACAACTACATTAGGCTATGACTTTAGCCCTGCAGGTAACAACTGGACTACTAATAACATTAGCTTAACTGCTGGTAGCACATACGATTCAATGACCGACGTCCCAACGCTGACCAGTGCAACGGCAGCGAACTATGCTGTGTTGAATCCGTTGAGTAATACAAGCGCATACCCATATGTTCCAAGCAATGGTAACTTATCATTTACTGCAAATGCTAATGGTAATGGCTCATCACAACTCGGCACATTCGCAGTATCTAGCGGTCAATGGTATTGGGAAGTAACCCCAAGCAGTGCATGGAGTGGTGGTGGGTGTATTGGTATTGTTGGAACTGCATTTAATCCTAACTTCCAAGCTGATTCGTATTTTTGGAATTTTTCTTATGGTTATGGATATGATATGGCCTCTGGTAGAAAAAACAATAATAATACTCAAACAACTTATGGTGCTTCCTATTCATCGGGTGATACAATTGGTGTTGCCCTTGATTTAAATGCAGGTACTTTGACATTTTACAAAAATGGAACAAGCCAAGGAACAGCATTTACTGGATTGAGTGGTTCATTTTTCCCAGCGTCTTATTGTTACAGTTCTGCCACTGGTTCTGTTAACTTCGGCCAACAGCCATTCGTCTACACACCACCGTCAGGCTTCGTTGCCTTAAACACTTACAACCTATAAGACTATGCCAACAACATACGCAATCCCCAACGGTCGGACAGTAATGAACGCTGTAACTTATACAGGACAAGGTATAAGTACACCAACAACTATATCAACAGGTTTTCCTATTGACTTTGTTTGGGTTAAAAAAAGAAGCGGTGCTGGTGAAAATTATGTTTGGGATACCGTTCGTGGTGGCGGAAACACTAATGATTTAGTAACTAATCAAACTGCTGCTCAAGGATACAATAGCGCTTACATTTCACAATCTTTTTCTGGAAACAATGTTATTGTTAATGATGCTGGGGCGGGTAATGAATTAAACGCTAGTGGAGGAACTTTTGTTGCATGGAATTGGAATGCAGGGTCAGGCACTACATCATCTAATACAAATGGTTCTACTACATCTACAGTAAGCGTTAATACTACTGCTGGATTTAGCATTGTTTCATACACAACACCAACGGCAACTAGCGCAATTACTTTAGGTCATGGATTGGGTGTAACTCCAGCTATGATTATTACAAAAGAAAGAGGAAATACCTCGTCATGGGCTGTATATCATCAAAGTTTAGGCAATACAGGATGCTTATATTTAAGCAGTACTGCAGCCTTTGGTGTTAATAATTCTTATGGAACTACATCACCAACAAACTCTGTATTTACTTTAGGTTCTATTGGTTCGTACTGGGATGCAAGCACAACATTTATTTCTTACTGTTGGGCTCCAATAGCTGGCTTCTCACAGTTTGGTAGCTATACAGGCAATGGTTCTACTGATGGCCCTTTTGTATACACAGGTTTTAGACCTAAGTTTATTTTGACAAAATGTTCTTCAGCTGCATATTATTGGGTTATAGAAGACAGCACTAGAAACCCATCTAATGTGGTTAATTTAGAGTTATTCCCAAATGACTCTATAGCAGAAACAAATGCTAGTAGGTCAGTAGATTTCTTGTCTAATGGTTTTAAAATTAGGCACACTGGAACAACTCAAAATAATAATGGTGATACATACATCTACGCAGCATTCGCTGAAAACCCTTTTAAATACGCTAACGCAAGATAGGAAACACAAACATGGCACACTTTGCTAAAGTTGAAAACAACCTCGTAACCCAAGTCATCGTCGCTGAGCCTGACTTCATTGCCACTGGTGCTTTAGGTGACCCAGCAAGCTGGGTACAGACCTCATACAACACCCGTGGTGGCGTTCACTATGGCCAAGACGGTCAGCCAGACAATGGTGAAGCTTTACGCGCAAATTATGCCGGTATTGGCTATGTTTATGATAAAGTAAATGATGTGTTCCATGCACCTCAACCTTACCCATCTTGGACTATAGCATCGCCTACTTGGATTTGGGAAGCACCTGTTGCTTATCCAACCGATGGCAAACAATACGCATGGAACGAAGAAACTAAGTCTTGGGATGCGGTAACCACCGGAGCATAACTTGCAAGATAACTTAGAAACTTCAGCACATTTTGCTACTGCTATTTATAGCATTAGCAAGCCTGAATATGTGCCTGCAGCACTAGAAGTATTTAATGAGAATGTTAAGAAGCAGCAAGATTTAAAAGAAATAAATGCCTTGTACCCTGTCTATATGACAGGCAATTTGTACATGGATCCTAGACTATATGACTTTAGTACTTATGTAGCATCTACTGCTTGGAACATATTAAAGTCACAAGGTTATAAAGTAGAAGATAAAGTGACTTATTTCCACTCTATGTGGGGGCAAGAACACTATAAAACATCGAATATGGAAGAACATATTCACAATGATGGTGTGCAAATTGTAGGATTTTATTTTCTGGACTGCCCTGAAAACAGCTCGCACATCATTTTTGCAGACCCTCGAATTGGTAAGAACCAATTAGGTATGGTAGAAGCGGATCCGACCAAGATTAGTATGGCATCAACTCATATTAGTTTTAAGCCGGAAGTAGGTAAACTTTATTTGACAAATGCTTGGTTAGCGCATGCTTTTTCACGTCATAACAATGACAAACCATTTAAATTCATTCATATGAATTTATCTGTGCAACAAGCACCTGCTCAACAACAGGCAACTGTCATATGAAAAACAAGTATTTAGTAAGATTTAACAAATCAAGAGGTCAACCCGGAAGAGGAACACCTGAACATGTTTGGAGAGTATTTGAAAATGATAAAGAATTTTTATGCAAGCACGTTAAGATTGAAGTTCCAGTCCATGATGAGCGCACTGGTGATGACTGGTCACTCTGTGGGTATGGCTATATGGAAATTAATAAAGAAGAATCTTTAATTACGATTAAAGGGGAAGTCGCTACCCCAGTTTAGCGATCATTGGAGTTATGAATGCAAACTATACCGTTATCTGTTGATTTATTGAACAAAGTTCTTGGTTATCTTGGATCTCGTCCATATCACGAAACATTTCAGTTAATCGATGCAATCCAAAGTGAAGCAAAGGCACAACTATCTGCGCCTCCAGAAGTTTCACTTGCCTCTGAACCTACTCAATAAGGACATACTATGCAATTCTTAAAAGAAATTGAAGCTCATTTGGTAAATTATGAGTCAGAAGTTAAAGATGAAATCAAAAAGTTTATTGATCATTTATGGTCTAAGTATCCTCCAGTAACTGATGCAGTGGTTCTTCCTCCTGCACCTTTGACTGTGTCTACTCCTGTACCAGCCGCTGTTACTTTAGTTCCTGTCTGTGCACCTGCACCTGAGGCACCTACAGTAACAATTGAAGCAGCTAGCACACCTGACCCTGAGCCAGTAACTGTTGATATACCTACAGAGACTCCTGCAGAAGTCACTATTGTGCCTGCACCTACTACATGCGCACCAACAGAAACATCAGCTCAGTAAGAGTAAATTATGGACCCAATAGAAATGCAAATTAATGCAACTGATAAACGATTGATGGTCCATGAGGCTGTTTGTGCGGAGCGCTATGAAGGTATTCAAGATGCACTTGCTAAAGGTGTTAAGCGAATGCAAAAGATTGAGTACCTTCTGTATGCAGTGATCGGGGCTGTCTTATTAGGTCCTAATTTTGCAGCTGAATTACTTAAAAAATTTATAGGTGGCTAGCAAAGTGAATCATGTCAGACCCATTAGGATTAAACGAAGGAGTAAGAGCGCTAAGTGGTAGTTTAAACGCAAGTCGAGAAACAAGTAAACAACTATCAAAAAGTATTGAGAATATACAGCATGATAGTTTAGAAGTAGCACAAAAGAAAGCTCAAGAACGTGTTAGAGCAAGAAGAGAAGCAGAAGTAAAGAAAGAAAGAGCATTAATAAAAGCTCTTGAAGAATGGAAACGAAAGAAGCAAATCTCTGATGAAGAGGCTAGATTAAAAATTGAATTTGTAAAGAAGTACGGTGCAAAAGAATGGGATGCAGTATTACGGATTAAGCTGGACATTGAAAACTTGGAACGTAAAGACAATGAAGAGTTTCAGCATGATCTTAAAGAAGTAAGAAGAGTTCAGATGTGGTGTTTTGTAGCAGCATTAATAGTAACTTTATGGCTTAAATTTGTATTAGGGGTGATTTAAATGGGTGACATATTTACACATATTTTGACTGGTAAAGATAATAAAACTCATGACATTGCAAAATGGGCATGGATGCTAGGCTTTTTATTAGTTGGGTCTTCTGCTATTTATTTAATCTATGCTGGAAAAGAAATCAGTTTGACCGAGCTTGCTGGTGCACTAGGAATTATTTCTGGTTCTGGTGCAGCTTCTGTTGCAGGCAAACACATGGTAGGAGCCGAACCTGATGTTCCCCCTTCCAATTAGTACATATATCTATATAGCTATTGCCTTAGTTACGGCATTCATTACTCATAGAGTAGACGGTTACTATGAGGAAAAAGCGAAAATAGAAGCAATGGCAAATGTGATTGCTACACAAACTAAAGTTGTTAGTGATCAGGCCGTTATTTCTCAAAACACTCAAAAGGATAAAGATGATCTACAGACTAAGTATGACAATGCTGTTGCTGAGTTGCGTGGGTTGCGCAACACAAACCTTCCAGCAGGTCAACCCTCCGCCACTGCAATACCAAGTCAAGGACTCAGACTACTTGAATCAGATGCTGAAGTTCTTGTCGGATTTGCAAAGCAATGCACCAACACAGAAATAGAACGGAATGATGTGATTAACAAATACAATGCTCTAATGGTGACTAAATGACTGAAAACTTTGACCATTCCCTTGATTTAGTCCTTAAATCAGAAGGTGGATTTGTTAATAACCCCAAAGACCCAGGTGGTATGACCAACTTAGGTGTTACAGCTACTACATGGGCAAACTTTAAAGGCCGAAATACGAATGAAAAAGAAATGCGATCTCTTACAAGAGATGATGTTGCACCTCTATATGAAAAGAAATATTGGGATGCTTGTAAATGCGATGAGTTGCCTTCTGGCGTTGACTACCTTGTATTTGATTTTGCAGTAAATTCAGGCCCAGGGAGGTCTGTTAAGATACTTCAAAGAGCTCTTGGTCTGCCTGAAGATGGTGCCATTGGTCCAGTAACACTTCAGAACATCGATGTAATGGATAAGACAGAATTAATTTCTAGATTCTCAGATGCTAAGAAACAATTTTATGAATCTCTACCAACATTTGCTACTTTTGGCAAAGGCTGGTTAAAACGTGTTGATGAAGCTCGTGTCAATGCTAGTAATATGTTAGGATAAAAAATGGCTACTTCTTGCACTCCAGCATGTACCGCCGCAGCGGCAATGACTTATGATAGTCTCATTACCGATGTGACTCAGTATCTTGAACGTAATGACACGGCAGTGGTCAATCAGATACCTCAGTTTATCATGCTGGCTGAGTTTGAAATTGCGCAAGAAATTAAAACGCTTGGTCAGTTAAATGTAGTACAAAGTACTATGTCAGCAGGTAATCCAGTTCTACCTAAACCTGCAAGATGGAGAAAAACAACTTCATTTAACATTACCGTTTCAGGAACCATTCAGCCTGTCTATTTACGCAAGTATGAATATCTAAGAAATTATGCAGCAAGTAGTGGCGCAACTGGTGTTCCTTTATACTATTGTGATTATAATTATGATAACTGGTTAGTCGCCCCTACGCCTGATCAGGCATACACATTTGAAGTTCTTTATTATGAGAGGATTCCTCCTTTGTCTTCATCAAATCAGACAAACTGGATCACGCAAAATGCACCAAATGTGATGCTTTATGGAACGCTGCTTCAAGCGATGCCATTCTTAAAGAATGACCAAAGACAAATATTCCAACAGAAATACACTGAAGGAATGCAAGCTCTCAAACTGGAAGATCAGCTTCGTATTGCTGACCGCCAAGCAATTGCTCAGGATAGTTAAGTATGACTACATATACAAACCCCTTTACAGGTCAAACTGTATCCCCATCTCAGGTCTCATATGAGTCACTGACCATTTCATCTAATACGGTCTTACAATGGCCTGTTAATGGAACAAATGGTGCAGTAACGACTGCAAATATTATTGAGGTTACAGCCACTACAGGTGGTCTGAACTTAGCTCTACCTGTTGCTACACAAGTGTCTGTCGGTGAAGCAGTGATCATCAGAAACATTGGATCATATTCCTTTACCGTTACTAATAGCAGTAATACAACTATCATCTCGATCCCATCTGGGATTGCTGAGTACATTTATTTAACAAGCAACTCGACATCACAAGGTACATGGGCAACTATTACCTTCGGTGCAGGTACAAGTTCTGCAAATGCTTCGGCTCTTGCAGGGTACGGTTTGTATCCAATTAATACAACCTTAAATCAGCAGTATGCCACAACCAACTATTATTCAAATCAGACTCTCGATGCAACCAATAGAGCTGGCTTTGTGGTTTGGGCATCAGGCGTTGGCACAATAACACTTCCTCCGTCTGCATCGGTAGGCAATGGCTGGTTTGTCATGATTGCCAATGACGGTACAGGTATTTTAAATATTGCACTTCAAGGTACAGATAGACTTGACGGTAATACATCTAAACAGTTACAGATTACTGAGTCTTTTGTGGTTGTATGCAATGGATCTGGATTTAATAGTTTTGGTTACGGACAAGCAGTTCAGTTTGCATTTACACAGTTAGCTGTTGTAGTATCTGGAGGTACTTTAACAGAGACTAATGCACAAGCATCAAACTTAATTCAAGAGTTTAGCGGAACACTAACATCAAACCAGATCATTATCGTTCCTTCAACAGTACAGCTTTACACTTTTACAAATAACACGACTGGATCATTTACGTTCACGGTTAAAACAAGTGCAGTGGGTGGTGCAACTGTTACTATTCCGCAAAGCTCTACATTGATTGTGATTTGCGACGGAACTAACGTATACAATGCAGCATCTGGTTCATCTTCATCAATTACCAGTCTAACTGTAGGTAATGGTAGTCTTGCAGTTCCTTCCATTAAGTTTCAAGGCGACGTTAATACCGGTGTGTATTTGCCATCTACAGGGCAGTTTGGATTTGTAATAAATAATACAGAAGCTGGTTACTTTGATAGCACAGGGTTCTACGCATTTAATGGTATTAGTGGAGGAACGTTTTGACAGCTAATGTCATCTCTCTAAATATTCCTGCTGGAATACAGCGAGACGGTACTCAATTTGACTCTCCGATGTATGTGGATGGGCAATGGGTACGATTTCAACGTGGTCGACCACGTAAGATAGGTGGATATAAAGGCATCTTTTTAAATGCTCTTGAAATTAGTCGTGGTATGACCATGCAATCTCAGCAAGGTCTAAACTATGTTTATTCAGGGTCACAGAACTATGTGCAAGCTTGGCAAACTGATAATGATGATGGTGTTGGTTCAGGTCCGACCAATATTACATTAAACAATTTTACAGCAAGTCCTAATAATTTATGGCAATTTGATATTGGATATAACTCCAATGGAACAGGTCAGCTTCAAGTGGTTGCTCACCCAGGTCAGAATTTATTAGACATTGACAGTACGATTAATGTTCCTGTACTTTCAGGAAACTTTCCATATGGCGCTTTGTCCAAAGTTGGTGTCTTTACAGCAACTGGTACATTGACAGGTACATCATTTGTCATTAGCTCTGCCAACTATAAGATTGGAGTAGGTCAGACAGTCACAGGTGCTAGCTTACCTGCAAATACTGTAGTGACATTAGTATCCGTTACAGGGTCTACGACTACTGTGACTTTAAGTAATGGTGGTGGATCAGGTTCACAAACACTGACTTTTGATAATAATATCTCGGTGTCAGGCGGAGCTTGCATGGTTTACCCATATCTTTTTGTGTATGGGAATAATGGCTTAATACAAAATAACTCAGCAGGCGACTTTACAAACTGGGTCGGCGCTGATTCAAACGCAAATAATGTATCCAGCACTAAAGTAGTCAAAGGCATGGCACTTAGAGGCGGAACCACATCACCTTCCGGTTTATTCTGGTCACTTGATCAGCTTACTCGTGTGTCCTATAGTCCTACAACTGTAGGATCATCTGTCTTATATTGGCGCTATGACATTATTAGTACTCAGACATCTATCATGTCAAGTTCTTGTGTTATTGAGTATGATGGTATATTTTATTGGGTTGGTGTAGATCGATTCTTAATGTATAACGGTGTTGTCCAAGAAATCCCAAACTCAATTAATCAAAATTACTTTTTTGATAACTTAAATTATGTGCAACGCCAAAAAGTTTGGGCAATTAAGATTCCACGGTGGGGTGAGATCTGGTGGTTTTATCCTGCAGGCACTGCTACTGAGTGCAATAATGCTATTATTTACAATGTACGTGAAAAGACTTGGTATGATGCCGGTTTTGCTCCTGCAGCTAATCGCTCAGCAGGTGTATTCTCTGAAGTGTTTCGTTATCCTATTTGGGCTGAAAATGCTCAAAACGTTGCTGGCACATATACAATCTGGCAGCATGAAATCGGAACTGATGCCATCTTTTTAAGTACTGTAAATGCTGTAGAATCATTTTTTGAGACAAACAGTATTGGCTGGGTACGAGGCGGCCCTGGTCAGTTATCTGTAACAGGACCAAATAAATGGATTCGATTAGAACGTATTGAACCTGACTTTGTGCAGTCAGGCACTATGCAAGTGACAGTAACAGGTAAAGGCTATGCTGATGACACAGACATTACTACTGGTCCTTATAATTTTGATCCTGATACTCTTAAAATAGATATGCGTGAACAAAGACGTGAAATGAGACTCCGTTTTACAAGTAATACAGAAGGTGGAAATTACCAACTTGGTAATGTCTTATTAAGCGCTGATATTGGCGACGAACGCTCTACAGGTAACCCATAATGGTAGTCTATGATCCACGCGGACTAACATGGGACCATTGGTGTTCTAGAATGGCTGAACTGTTTGCAGCAAATCAGTTAGGCACAGTGACTGAAGACAAATGGAGAGACTGGGCAGACGGTATGCAAGGTATTGGTTACTTTGTAAATTCAGCTGTGCCTGATCCAAGAGGCTTTGATGAATGGTCTCAATGGGCTGAATCTTTGGTTGGTATTATGAATGTAGATACAAGGCAACTTTAAAATGACACCAGAACAAATTATCGCATATGAAACCGGCCGCAAAGGCATGAAGTCTGATGCAATCTTAGCAAAGTTAAGCAAGCATATTCATGAAAGTGATGCCAACTTATTACAAAAGCATGATACATTAATGTATTTAAAAAAAATTGATGATCATAATGCAAATGTACATTTCATTACAATTGATGCACCATTGGTTTTAGCTAGTGCAATTAAATATTTTTTAGATGTTGCTAGAAAGCATGGAATTAAAGTATTACATACTTCATCAAAAAACCCTAAAGTAATGCAAGCATTGGCAGCGGATCATGCGCATATTATGCGTTCACCTCATAGTCCTTCTAAATTGGCAATCTATCTATAATGTTTAATAATGTAGAACAATTTAAAGATTGGTGGTTAAAAGCTGGAAGGCCTATGAAACCGCCATTTAAGAATTGCATTCATACAACTGATATTGCATATGCAATGTGCTTGTATAGAAAAGATCAGTTTCAAGTTGAGTTGTATATCTGTAAACCAAATACAGAGTCGCCTATTCATAGTCATCCAAATGTTAAT
>Ga0208257_1000156_pt1 | contig 23467 bp, 31 predicted proteins | sample CryBogCBH10Sep07_FD_184610 | JGI IMG/M metagenome (GOLD analysis project Ga0208257, IMG submission 184610) | Freshwater microbial communities from Crystal Bog, Wisconsin, USA - CBH10Sep07 (SPAdes) | ecosystem: Environmental > Aquatic > Freshwater > Lake | place: Crystal Bog, Wisconsin, USA... | reverse complement strand
TGTTACGGTGGTGGTGGTGGTGTCGTCTACTGTCATGTCAATTAGTCGTGGTTCGTAACTTACTATAAGTCCTGCTGTGGTGCTCTGTGAAGGAATAGGATAGAATCCGATTTCATTTCTACCTCTGACAAAATAGAATTGAGGAACGATTACAGTGTTGGAAGGAATGACATTAAACTTGTTCCAAAGCTCTTCTGAGTCAACTTCAGTTAGTGGCCAGTTGTATCCACCTGTGTTCGCACGAACTGTAGTTACACGAACCATGTCTTCTGGGAATGTGTAGTACTGTTGTCCTGCTACTAGATTGGCTGCGACTTCTTTACGAGTCCAGTATCTTCTAGCACCGTTCTTAAATAGACGTAAACCTTGGTTTATATCTTGCTTAATATTAGTTAAGTCCTGCAAGTTAGTAGTGGTCGACACTCCTACTATGTTTGCTGCTCTGGTATATAGTTGTGTAAATGTGATCATATTTTTCCTTTCCTATAAGTAGGCACACTCCGCTGTTATATTAAACATAGTGGTTGTACCACCTGAATTACCTAAATAAACTGCTGAAGCCGATTGATTGCTTGCTATTAATAAATACCAAGAAGTTATTGCAGAGTTGTTTATAAAAGCACTTTTTATTAACTCGGCGTCTATTTCTGTACCTGCGTATGAGCCACTATCGGCGGTAGCGTAAAGTCTCCAGTCACTAACACTTGTAGGTGATGTTGACAATGCATTAGAAACAGTAAAAAATGAAGTACCTGAACCTATAGTTGCAACATTCCATGAATTGTATGAAGCAAGCCAAGCACCAGTAGGAATGTTGATTGACCAACCTAAGTTATACCAAGAGTTTGCAGTAGGTGTGTTATACCTTATTTGATAAGCCATTAAAGTTGTAACCGACCAATTACTTCTATCGCCATTAAACCCATAAGGTAACCTAGCAGTAGAGATATAAGGATTGGTTAGTGTCTGGTTGGGTATTACGTTTGAGTTTCCTGTGTAAACGGTAATGGTGTTAGTTCCAACGGTAGGAGTGTTAGCAGAGTAGCTAGTAATAATTCCATATTCAATTGGATTATACGGGTATGTTGTTCCCACTGTTACTAATATGCTGCTTTTAGTTAAGTTGTTTGCGTTAGATGTTCTATCTGTGGTGTCTCCGTTACCTAATCTCCATAGACCAACAAGACCAGTTTCCGTACCTACCAAGTTAATGCCCATGTTTGCACGAATTTGTGTCTGAGTTTGAGCATTAGACCACAATCTAACTTCAGTAATGTTTCCATTAAAGTATCCACCCGTTCCGTTGTTTTGTGCAGCTACTGTCAAATATATTGATTGTTGTGTTAATGAAGTTGCCGCAGTTAAAGCAGAATAGGTATATACGCTAGTTCCATTTATGTAGATTACGGCAGTTTTTGTTGCAGTTGATGACACTGAAACAGCCACGTGAACCCATTGGTTAAGTGGAATAGCTTGGTTGCTAATAAAATCCGTAAATGAACTACCAGTTCCATAGAATGCTCTAACTTGCCCACCAGAAGTAATTTCAAAGTTCCAACCACCAGATGTTGAACCTGAGCTCCTGTTTAGTATTCCTTGTAATGTTCCGTAGCTAAACATATATACCCAAGCTTCTATAGTAAATTGGTTTGTAAATGTAATCCCACTAGGAGAAACGTTATACATGTATTGAGACAGAGAGGAGTTAAAGTTTGCTGAAGTGGCGGGCGGAGTTGTGGAACGCTTTAATTGAATTTTCATTCCCGGCGTAACTGATGTGGATAAATCTGTGGTTGTGGTAAGGGTAAATTCCTTATTGCCGTTATTTGCTCCGTAAGTTAAAGTTGCTCCTAAACCAGTCCAACCGTTAGTTGTGTTAGATCCCGATACCGAAAGCGAATCTACTGTAAGTCCACCAGTTACGCTCATACCACCAGTAGCTGTAGTTCCACTAGTTAAGGTTGTGGTTGAAAGAGTAGCAGCACTTATAGTTCCGCCAGAGATAGTTGGTGTAGAGAAGCTACCTCCAGTAACAGTAGGAGTAGTAATTGAGGGAGTATTTATTGTAGGGCTTGTAAGAGTCTTATTAGTTAGTGTCTGAACTGAAGTAGTGAGTACCACGTTAGATGGAAATGTAGGAGTTCCGCCTAGCGTATAGGTGCCAGAGAATGTACCAGAGAATGTACCGCTGTTTATTGTGGGGTTAGTTAAAGTCTTGTTTGTTAAAGTTTGTATGTCTGTTAATCCTACAGGTCCACTGGTTAAGTTAAGGAAGTTGTTTCTTGAAATGGATAACGTAGAAGCAGAAGAGTTCTGGTAAATAGGAATTAAATCGACTACTCCGTCTATACTTGTTGCGTTTGTTAATTGATTTATTGTTACGTTTGCCATATATATCCTTAAGTTAGACTCACTAAATATCCTTGTAAAAATGTACCTGAGTTATTTTCTGTGGTAGTTGCTACGCCACTGTAATACCCTAATTGAATAGTATCGTTAGCAGCCAATTGCAACATTACAGATACGCTTACAGCTGCGGCATTACCTCCCGTACCTGGTATTTGTCTATTTCCTCTAAAAAATTCAGAACCGTTTTTAAATAAAGACGCCCAAATATAACTACCAGAAGAAGTTGCTAACACGTCTACTTGTCCATTGAATTGATAAAAACCTGCTACAGGAGCCGTAAATGATCCAGTTGTAGTGGAATAGTTATTTCCCGTATCATAAACTTTCGTTAAACAGGTTAAAGTAGCAGCAGTGTTTAAAAGGATAGTGGCATTAGCTCCTATTGAATAATAAAAATTGTAGGGATTTTTCATCATCACTGGACTGAGCGAAGAGTTTGGGAAAGTAATGGTTCCGTTAGCTGTTAGTCCATTAGAGGCTGTGATTAATCCAGAAGAAGTTATAGTAGATACTGTAAGAGGCTGAGTTAGAGTAAGTGCAGAAGTTATTTGTCCACCGCTAACTGAAATACCATATATAGTTCCTGAGTTGCTTGTGGTGTAGCCAGTTAATGTATCGGCTGAAATAGAAGCGTTTGTAATGGTTGGAGAGTTAATAGTTGGACTTGTTAGCGTCTTTCCACTTAAAGTCTGTGTACCAGTGGTTAAAACGACTGTAGAAGGAAATGTTGGAGTACCACCTAATGTGTAGGTTCCTGTGACGGTTCCAGATAATGTAGGGCCGCTTATTGTAGGTGATGTTAAAGTCTTGCTTGTTAATGTCTGAGTGTCGCTTATTCCGACAGGGCTAGAAGTGATTCCAAGTAATGTATTGCGATTTATTTTCTGTGTAGTGTTAATGTTTGCCGTAACAATAGGAAGATAATCGGCTGTTGGGTCGATACTAGATGCTGCTGTAAGTGACGAAATCGTTGCCATTCTATGCTCCTGTTGCTGCCCATACTGTTGGGCTCTTATATTTATTAACTGTTGGGTTTGTGACTATATTGTTTCCTGAGTTAGTAACAATAAAGTTACCCAAGTTGTCTACAAACAAAAGGTTACCTATGTTTACTGGATAGCCATTACCTAAGTTAGCTTGCCAAGTAGTCTTGTTTTTACCTGACTTAGTCCAGCTTGTTGCGTACACTGGTTGGTAAACTTCTGCTTCAATTGTTAAGGTTGTTCCCGACTCTGTCGTTAGAGTCAATCCTGATTCTGTGGTAATTGATGCTAGGCTAGAAGGTTTGACATAACCTCTACCTGCAGGCGGTGTCCAAAATGTAGGATTCTTTACTGCCATCTAAGTACCTATACTACTTTAAATTGGAAATATACAGTATTAGTACCGTTAGATGGTTTCAAGTAAACGCTGGTCATTCTTGCACAGTCAATAATCCATAATGTGTTAGCTGGAATAAGAAGACCTTGTGCATAAGAAGAATCTTCTCCTATCTGTATCGACACTGTAGAGTTAATTGTTAACTGCACAGCGTTTGTTGGAACTGTTAAAGCTGCTCCAGAAGCACTCATGTTAGTAACTGGTGAAGTTACTGGTGTTCCAGTAGCGTCTTGAGATATAACTGTGTTACCAGTGGTACCAGTCATTTCAACTCGGTTTTGATCCTGAACCAATGAACCAAAAGATTGTGTACCTTTTTGTCTTAGAGGTGTTGGTGTATAAGCCATGTTTTCTCCTTTTCAAATAAAAAAACAGCCCAGATGAGCTGATATTAATTGCCTATAAAAGCATTATAACATAAATATATTTAACCTGCATTCATTAAAAGCAAATTATTGTGAGAAGGTGCTGCGTTAAAAGTAAATCCAAACAATCCGTTAATAGCGTTAGCACCAGTTGCTGCAGGAGATACATAAGATACACCACTTACAGATGTAGATGGTAAGTAGTAGTTAATATAAGATTGTCGTAATGCGTTTCCAGTGGCTGCGTTAGTTCCGTTGACACCGTTCCAAGTATCTACATAGTTAGCAAAGGTATAAGCTTGTCCATAAGCTACACATAATTGTCCTGCATTCCAAGAAAGACCTGTAACAGTTATTGCTACTGCTTGAGTTGCTGTGTTGGTGGCAAATAGCTGAGTTGGTGCTGCAGTAGAAAGACCTGACCATACAACTATTTCAGCTCCACCACTAATAGATGGGTTGCTACTAACTGTAATTGTAGTTTGACCAGCAGAACAGTTATATCCTATGGCAAATAAGTTACCGTTACCTTGAAAAAGACTTTTAACAATCCAGGTAGCACCAAGTCCAGACACCGTAACACCAGTCCAGTTAGAGTTTGCTGAACCAATACCAAGCATAACAACATCACCTGCCTTAGTAGAATAACTACTAGGCAAAGTATAACTTGTAGATATAGCTAGGTTTCCAGCTGAAGCAGATATTGAAAATGCCATTTAGCCCCCTATTTACCTAATATAATTGAATCAAGGTTTGCGTCCTGTGGGACTGTAATTGTGTATTCTGCGTTATTTTGGTCTGTGTAATTAACAGTCTGAGTTCCGTCTGGGTTTTGAACTGCGTTTACTACGTTATAAGATGTTGGTTTCATACTATACTCCTGCATATCCTTGTGCTGATACATATATAGTAGTGGAAGCTGAACCTGCTGCAAAATACCAAGCGTTACCAGATGTGTTTTTAATTGGCACTGGGAATGTAATGTTTGAACCACCACCTGCTGGAGCTTGAACTACAGCTTTAGTTGTTCCACCTGAACCATCTTGAAGTAATATCTGAGCAGTAGTTGCACCAGTGTTCATAACCTGAACTGAAGTTAGATATATTGAGTTAGAAGCGACCGCAGATATGAGTGAAGTTGAAGTAGTTCCTGTAGCTGAAGCAGTTCCGTTTTGGAAGTTCTGGTTAATAGCGTAGGGCATTACTACTTGTTTACCTACAAGGTCAGTAATACCAATAGTGTTGTAGGTAGAAGTAGTTGCTGTGATATCTGTTGAGCGAGCTTGGAATCCTGTAGGATAAGATACACTTGGCACAGCAGAACCAGTAGATGTTCCAGGGACTACAGTAGCGTTTAGGGAAGAAGCAGTAGCTTGAGTTGCTGCAAATGAAGTGTTAGCTATAGAGCCTGATTTGATATTTATATCAAGAGCATTTGAAGTAGAAGTTAATAGATTACCAGAACCGTCAGCAGTTCTTACCGTACCTATAACTTTGGTAGTTTCTGCAGATAAAGTAGCGTTAGTAACCGAACCTGAATCTGTAACTGTATGTAAATTACTTCCTGTAGATTGTGTAGCCGTAAAAGAAGTATTTGAAATTGCACCTATAGTGTTTGAACCAGTTGGAATTGATGGAAGTGAAGTTACCTGAGTGGCAAATGTACCTGTTCCTACGACGGTTGCATTTAATGAAGATGCAGTAGCTTGAGATACTGATACGTTGCCTTGGTCAGAAGCTAGTGTGACTGGTAACGAAGCGGATTTAGTAGTTTGTCCTACTGCTATTGCTGCACCATTAGAATCAGATATATTAGCTGTAGTAGATAATTGACCAGTGTTTGTTACTTTTACTGGGACATATGTGTTTCCACCACCAGCCGTGCTTAATCCTACTATAGAAGAAGTTGTAACAAGTGAGTGGTTGTTAGTAGTAATTGTGCTTCCAATAGCTACTGAATCACCTATCAATGCGTTTGGTTTAAGAACTGTTTGAAGTCTAAATGTAGTCTGGTTAGTAGCTCCGTTAGTATATTGTATTCGGTAATACTGTGACCTAGCAGGAGATTTGAATGTTTGACCTTGGTTTACACCTGTTCCTGGTGTGAATGAGAATGTAGAAGAATCGTCCCAGTTTGTGCCGTCCATTGAAAACTCAATAGCGAGTCCTTGTGTGGCTGAAGCTACATTTGAATAAAGAATTACAGATATAGAAGAATAAGGAAGCACGCTTGTTGAAGTTCCTGTATATGTAGCGTTTGCTAATAGTGTAGTTGTGGTTGAGTTGTTAGAGTCTACAACACCTAAGCTTGTAGTTGCAAGTTTACCGTTAGGGTCTGTTAATAATACATGTGCATTACCGTCTGTTCCCTTACCACCAACTGCGTCAATCTGTGGAAAACTAGTCGTATTGTAAACTGCACCATCTGTTCCAGCTGAAGATATATCTGCATTCAAGTAATATTGTCCGTTATATAATCCAGAACCTATTCCATTGCCAGCGTTGTCATAAGTAGCACTTGTTTGGTTTCCGTATGAATCTATTGTAAGTGGATTTAAGACGCTTGAAGAGTTTTGTCCTAATGCAACAGTGCCAGTAGGAGTAGATACAGTTTGACCCTTATTATATTGAGTTCCACCACTACCACCACCTGAGCTAGAAACTAACAATCTACCAGTTGCTGGGTCAGCTAATAACGGAACTACCGTTTGATTATCAGCATAAGATATTGCTGCTAGGAAAGGTTTTCGGTTGTCATCAAAGGGTATTCGTTGGTGTCCAGGTTCCATTATTTGTCCTTAAAAATAAAAAATAGCCAGTATCGGCTTAACTGACCTTTGTAAACATTATACACTTAAAACTCCAAACCTGCTAGACCAAATTTGTCTTTGAGTTGTGTTTCTTTTTGTGCTAAAAAGCTTTCTTGTTTACGCATATCTACTTCTTTTAAGATAATAGTGCGTTCTCTTGCACTTAATCCCTCTTCTATGGCTTGTGTTTCAGCTACCAGTTTATTTTTAGCAGATTCTAATGCATTTTTATCTATTTCTAGGTCTTTAAGGTCAGCTTTTTTAATTTCTATTTCTTCTATAAGTTTATCTTCTAATTGTAATAATTCTTGCTCAACTGCAGATTTTTTTTGTTCTAATTGTCCTATTTGCTGTTCTAAAGTGATGTTGTCTTTTAACAGTTGTTTTTTATCGGATTGTAGTTTATTTCCCTCTATTTCAAGTCCGACTAATTGGGAATTAAGGTTAGCGATAGTTTCATTAACTATTTCTTCTTGTTCTATCAAGTATTGTTTGCTTTGTTCAATTTCTTCTCGTAGGTCGTGGTTGGCTTTTCTAAGCTCTGCGTTTTTTTCAGCGTATTTTTCACCCATCTGTGCAATAGCTTTGTTATCTTCTTTAAGTTTATTTTTCTTATTTTCAAAGTGTTCTTCAAGCTCAAGAAGCTTGTTTTCTTCAAGTTTTAGTTCGTCTTTAGCTTCTGCTATGTTTTGATTGATAGTTTCAAGTATGTTGTATTTGATATCTAATTGTTTGTCTAAGATTTCTATTCGTTTATTAAGTTCAGTTTCTTGAGCAAACAAACCATTGATGTATGCTTCTCGTTCGTCTAGTAGTTCTTCCCTTTTATTTAAGAGATTTTCCTTGTTCATTCTTGACTTCTGTCTTTATTTCAGAGTTGTATTTGCTTACAACATCTTCTTTACCCACAAATATCTGTTCAATAAGTTTCTTTTGTAATTCAGGGTCTGTCCAATCACCAGATACAAATAGACTATTGTTTTTTCTTCGTTGTTCTTCACTTCGCTTCATAGCTACTTGTTTAATAAGGTTTTCAATCATAAGGTCGGCTTCGTAAGCTGGACATAGTTTAGTTTCTCCAGGTTGTAATGTAACTACTTGAGGTGGTCGCTTTATTACAGTATCTTTGTGTCCTGCGTAGTTAGAAAAAGTTTCAACACTTTCTGGTTCAGCAAACTGATATTTTACTGGCTGAGTGTCTATATTTTGTATAGTTACAAACTCGTGTGGTTCGTAATATTCTCGTAGTCTTTCACCTAAACTTATTTTATTTTGTGATGGTTCAGAACCATAGTATGCTTGGTTGTCCATTTACCCTCCTTAGTTAGCGTCATTCTAATCAAGTTATACCACAAAACAAAAAAGGGAGCAATATGCTCCCCTGTTAAAGTTTTTGTTTTACTAGTAAATTGTGAGGTAAGCTAGGAACTCTGAACCTGCTGAAGTAGTTGAATTACTATAAGAAGTAGCAATGTTTTGCTTGTCTGCGTCAGCACTTCCTACTAGCTGTCTTACTCTACCAGCTTGTCCAGATGTTGCTGTTAGACCGATAGATAGACCTGCCCATACTTGGTTAACTCCACTTTGGTTAGAACCATCAAACTGTAAAATACAAAGTCCCTCTGTTTGTATCCAACAATAGTTGTTTGCTGATACTGGAATAGTGTTTATTCCTGCTACTCTTGGGTTAGCTGCTGTAACACTGTTTGGTGCTATTGAAGCTACTAAACCAGACCAAGGTGAAGCGTCTAAATTAACTACAGATGTTGTGTCTAAACTTTGAACTATTGGTTCGTATAAAGTAATTGTGCAAGTTCCGTTGGCTACAGTTGCAGTATTACCTTGAACTCTATAAGTTGTTCCCTTACCTGTTCCAGATAAAACGCTTATTTGTCCATCAGCAAATTGGTCCGTAGTTGTTGCTGTTCCTGAAAGTGTTACCGTAACAGTAAGAGAAAGTGGTCCAGCAGTAACAGGTGCTGCGACACTAAGTCCGTAGTATGTTGTTACTGCTGGAAATGCACTAGAAAGAGCTAAACCTGCAGCTACGTCACTTGAACCTATTTGTGAATATCTAAACATACGACCATCTTGAGCAACTCCTTGAGCTCCTAAAATGTCTTGTTTAGTTGTTGTAGTAATCCGTAAATCACTACTAGTAAGTTCTCGTAAACTATTCTGCATATTTGCCTTTCTTTATTTACTAAGCTGCTGTAGTTACGTTAGTCCAAGTGGTAGAACCATTGGTGTTAACGTAAAGACGTGTGCTTGTTGAGCTACCGTCAGTTCTCATATATAAAGAACCTTGTGCAGCTGAAATTGATGGTGCTCCAGAACCTGAATAGATTCCTACTGCACCAAATAACGTTCCACTAGGTAAAGTGGTAGAACCTGCGACTACAAGAGGTTCGTTAGCGTTTAGTCTAACACCATTTTGTCTTACTGCTGATATGTATTGTCCTAAATCTTGTGTAGACATTTTTTACCCTTTCCTAGTAAGCAATGTTAAGAACAGTAGATACTGCTCCACCTGCTTTAGCCGAGTTAGCTACACCAATTACTGCAGAACCAGATACACCTGTAGTTCCTACAGTTCCAGAAGTTGCACTTTGTGAAAGTCCATTTCCTGCTGCTGGTGTTGAGCTATCAACTTTTACGTTAGTAAGTCCTTTAACCTGAACCCAAGCAAATGCGTTGTATCCAGATGTGTATGTGTAAGGAACAGTTAGAACACCAGCTACCTGTGCTAGAGAAGCGTTAGGAACTATTGCCCAGTATGGGTTTTGAATTAGGTTAACTGTGTCTGTTCCAGCAACTAGTGCTGCTGTGTTTTGTAGTGGTTCACTCTGTGCTAATAGAACAGTAATGTTACCACTTGCTGCTGCTGCTGTGTTACCAAGAATTCGGTAAGAAGCGTAACCATTAGATGTTGAGTTTACTTCTAAGTATCCACCAACAAATTGGTCAGCTGTTACAGCTGTTGAACCATTTACTACTACTAAGCTTGTAGAACCAGCTGATAGAGCTGATGTAGAGTTAGTTGTAGCTAGTGCTAAACCTGTGTTGTTTGTTAACGCAGGAGTAGTCAATAGTGTTCCAGGAAGAATGTTAGAAGTTCCTCCTAGGTTAGCGTATTTGAACCATCTTCCATCTTCAGTTACACCCAAAGCACCAATTTGCACCTGTGCTAGGTCTTGTGAAACTTCTGAAGTGTTGTTGGTTGTGTATACACTGTTTAAGTCTTGTTCTGTGAGAAATCTAAATCCTTGTTGCATAGTATCTCCTAGTTTCCTGTTATTCCGATAAGCTTACCATTTCTTCGTGGTTGCTCATCTATTAAGTTCCCTAGTAGGATTACAACTCCAACTTGACCTAACTGGTTAATTGAACTCATTAAGTCACGGAATTGAAATGCTGAAGGGAATGGAACATCTTCGTAGAAACCTGCCATTGATTCAACGGTGCTAGAAATATCTCGTAGTTCTGCACTTCTTTGAACTGCAAAGTGTAGGTATTTTTCGTTAATCCAGAAGAATGTCTGTGAAGTAGCTTTATCGTCAGCTACAAATGGTCGTCCTCTCCAAGTTAGAGAAATAAAACCACCAGCTCCAGAAACTTCTGAACTTCCCATTGGAGCGTTTGTTCCCATAGGAGTCTTTCCATCTACACGGTTGTAACCTTGAACTGCTGTAGCTTCGTATCGTGCTGATAGCATTGGCTGCATTAGTCCCTCAACTAAAGTCCAAATTGATTTAGTTGTAAGTCCAAGTGTTGGAGATTCGCTGGTGCTTGAAGCAGCACTAACGTTATCAAATTCACTTGATAGGTAGCTTAGTGTAATTGTTCCGTTGGCAACTGATGTAACATCAGCGTCTAGGAATGGGTAAGTTGTTCGGCTCAAACCACCGTATGTTGGTGCGTTTGTTCCGTTGTCTACTATGTTTCCAAGACCGTCAAAAGCTTTACCTAGACCAAAACCATAAAGTTCTGTTCCGATAGCGTCTGCCATTGATATCTTAGCTTCGTCCATCTTAGCAGTTAGAAGCTTAATAACTTGTGATTCGGTGTTACCGTTCACTGCTGCTTCTATGCCTGGAATAACGATTGATTGATACTGACCAGTGATGTAGAAAGTCATCTGGCGAGTATTGTTTGTGGCTGCTGTGCTAAATGTATCCATTCCGTTGAAAGCACCACCTGTGTTAGAGAATGCTGTCTGGATTGGCACGTTGTAGCTGATACCTTCCCAATCAATAGTGTTGCTCAATACCTTGCTAGTAAATACGTTTGAGTTAGAAACGTTGTCCACCAAAGTTGGTAGAATATACTGATAGGTAATGTCAGTGATTCGGTCGGTAAAAATTTGTCCTGCCATTTTTACTCCTTTTATTTATTAATAAAAAAATAACAAGCCTTTCGGCTTGCTACCTTTAACTACAATATATCTTTATTTCTTTTTAGTGTCAATATTTTTAATTACATTAAGCTTGTTTGCAACTTTTTCGTGAACAGTAGATATTTTGTGCTTAGAAACAATGTCCTTAACCATTCTACTTGCTGCTTCATAGTTGTCTGGCAATGTTCCACTGTGTATTTCTTTTACTAGTTTTGCTGCTTCATCGGCACTTAATACGCCAGTGTTTTCCAAAACTGCTATTAGTATTGATACGAAATTATTCACTATATTCTCCCTTGTTTATACATTCTATATATATCTTGCATTGATGTTCCACTTGGAACGCCACGCTTAAAAGCGTCTGGTGAAGTTCCCACTTGTTGGTTTTGTGGACTAACTACTTCTTCCCTAGCTTTTTTAACTTCCTTATTAACCTCTTTTTTGGGTTCTGGCTTAACTTCTTTACTTTTAGTGTAAAGATACTTTTCAGCAGCGTCTGCGTAGCTTATACGGAAAGCTCTACCCTCACGAGTGTATCGCTGATTAGTTTCTTGGTAAATTTCGTAAATCTTGTTAGCTTCTTTTACTGCTGGGTCATCATTAAATCGTGAATCATTTTCGTCATATTTGAACTTAGGTAAAACACCATTTTTTTGTAATCTGCTAATGTCTTTAGAAATATCAATAGCTTCTTGTCGTTGGTATTCGGCATATTGGTTTTGCTGTTGTTTAGTGTTGTATTCATTTAATAATTGTCGTGCATTGCTTTCCTGTGCTGATATGTCTTGAATAAACTTTAGTTCTTCTTTTTTGTTAGTAAATTCAAAATCATCAGGTAATTCTTCTGCATTCTTTACTTCAAATACACGGTCTTGACCATTTTCTGTATGTCCTAGGACTTTGATGGTTGGGAGTCGGTCATAGATGTATCGTTGCCATTCTGGGAGTTCTTCTGCAACTGCTGGCTGATAATCATTTTCTTCATCATTGCTTTCCTCATCTGCTTGTTCAGCAGGTTTTTCTTCGCTTTCAACTTCCTCTTTAACTTCTTCTGATGGTTTTTCTTCAGAATCTTTGCTTGGCTTAACATCTTCCTCCTTTACTTCTTTAAGTTCTTCTTTAAGTAAGCTTTCTATAGCTTTTACTTGAGAACTTAAAGGTCTATTAGAATCAAGCACTGGTTTAACTGGTGCTTCTTTAGTAGTTTCTACTACTTGTGTTTCTTCAGCCATAATACCTCCTTTTTTAGCATTATAACATATTATTTCTTATGAGCTTTGTTCCAAATGTGTTGAAGATTTATTAACTTAGCAATATCTCTGATTACATATTCTCTTTCACCATAAAAATCTGAACCATCAAAAGATAAAATGTTTTTTCCCTGTTTTTCAGCATAATCTTGCATTAAAGGTATCATTAAATCATTTTTAATTTTATTTACTGATATATCAGAATATGGTTTATCACTTTTAAGAATACTTTTAATAAATGAATAGACTTCGTTATCATCGCTGGGGTCTTTAATCATTTTTTCATCTCCTGCTTGCATTATAGCGTCAGTTAATTTCCAATTATCAAGATAAGGTTGGTATATTTTCTTAAAAAAAGATGTAGGTTTATTTTTATAAATATCTCTCATATTGTTAAAAGCATAGTCCTCAAAATGCATTACGTCATTGTAATCGTATTTTAATGCGTCTACTCTTCCTTTGTCTGCTTCATTTTCATAATCTTCATCTAAACTAGTGTATGCTTTAGCGTGTTGATATTCTCCAGTAAAAAATGAATCGTTTGTTAGTTCATCTGCATTACCATAATGACCTCTAAACAAAGTATCACTTGTATCATCTTGTGATTTAACAAAATCATTAAATGTTTTGAATTTTTTAGCGTCATTAACTAGCTCTTTAACTTGTGGTGTATCTTCTTCTAATAGTTTATTCTCTGCTGGTTGTTCAGGTTGCACTTTTTGTAATTTAGCAGGGTCAAATATCCTGTAAGTAGTTTCTCCTGTGCTTGGGTCATATAATTTCAATCCGTCATAACCCTCTTGTATCATTTGCATATCAGATAACTTATCTTGTGTATCCCAGTCACCTAATTTAAGTTTTTTTTCGTCAATAAATCGTTCCATTAAATGTGTTCTACCTGCAGCACCAGCTTCACCAGCTTTAATCATATCTGAATTGTCAGAGAACCATATTGAACCATCGGCAGATTTGTTTACATCAAACTCATCAAATAGTTTATCTGTTCCGTGATATATCTTTTTAAGTTCATTTTGTATAGGTTGTTCTGGTTGCACTTTTTGTGGTTCTGTATTTTCTAGTTTAGAAATAGTATCTTTAAGTTCTTCTAATGTTACATTTTTACTGTTAGATTTTTCAAATACATCTAAAGTTTTTTGCACCCCATATTCGTCAACTAATCTCTTTAGGTCACTTGTTCGGTAATCACCAAATAATGGTTTGTCTATAAACGCAATGTTATCAGGTGACAAATCATCAAATACAGTGTATTGCGTATTGTTTACTTTTTCCATTCTAGTAGTTAAAGGAACATCTACTGCAATAGTATTTCCTCCATAACCTTTTAGGTTAGGTGTAGTTTCAAACCAAGACACGCTACCCTCTGATGGGTCTGCACCATAACCTTGCAATCTTTGCTTAGTTTTTAATCCCTCTTTTAGTATATTATCTATATTTGAACTTTTGGTATTTGTATATAGCCTAATTGTTCCTTCTTTAGGTTTACTATTATAGTCAACTACTCTGGGGTCTGTCTTACCTACTTGTGGTGCTACTGGTTTAGCTTCTGCATGTGCTTGGTTGTAGATGTCTGTGAGTTGCTTCTCGCTCATTACTTTTTCAGGATAGAAAGCAATTATATCTTTACCTTTTTTAATACCATCAAAACCTAGTTGTTTAACTATTTCATTAGAGCCATCTTTACCTCTTAGTTGGATTGCCAGATTCATACCGTTTACGCCATCTTTGTAGTAATCAAATACTTTATCTAGTTGTGGGTTTTGCTGTGGGAAATCAGCACGAACATAGGTTTTATTTTCATCTAATGGGTTAATAACCCCTGTCCTAACTTTCTGAACTACTGGCTCACGAACATTACCATTTACGTCAGTAGTGCCATACATTTTTGCCCTTGCTGCGTCTGTTGTCGTATAGACACCTTGTCCGTCTATGCCATTGCCATTTATAAATGTTTCGTGTTTGGCAGCCCCTCCGTGATACGAATCAGTGTTTGCTTTCACAAACTCATCTGCACTCTTATACTTCAATGTTTCTTGCTTTAGTGCTTCTAATGGGTCTGTTTGTTCTTGTGGTTGTTTTTGTGCTTGTTCGTATATTTCTTTAAGTTTACTTCTGTGTAAAACATCTTTCCCATCAAATATAAATGCTACGTCTTTCTGTTCTGGTAAAGTAGTATTGTTTCTAAAAAATGTTTCTTGTCCTTTTAATCCTACATATCCTTGTGCTTTAAGTTTTTCTATTTCCTTTGGTAAAACATAGGTTGAACTGGGTAGATTTCCATTAGTTACCTCAAACAGTTTACCTGGCACATTAGCTATTGTAGTCACTCCATTATTGCCAAATTGTTTAGCTTCTGAAAAATCCCAAGCGTCCTCGTGTTTAGGAAATAACCAGACACCATTACCTTTTGTCATACCTTTGGAACGGTCGCCTAATGCAGCTTTATATCCATTTTTTTCTATATCATCTAATGCTTCTTCAGTGGTAGCGTGCCAATAAGTAGTTTTAGAATTACTATAAAAATCTCTTATATCTTTGTATTTCTGTGCTTCTTTTAATAAATCTCCGTAAGCTTGCTTTAGATTTTCAGGAGTCTTAGACATAGATTCTTCCAACTCTTTAACCTTTTCGGCAACAGCTACAGGTATAGTTTCTAGTCCAAGTTCTTGTGCTGCTAATGCTCTTGTTCTACCCTCTTGTGTTCCTAATACTTCGTTTAACCAGGGCATTGGAAACTTATCTCCTTGACGCATACTCTCAGCGTATTTCTTAGGGTCACCCATAGGATAATTTTTCCAGTCTTCTATTTCTTCTGGAAACTTTTTACCCATAGCTTTAGCTGCTCTAACTAAGTATTCATCTGGTGACATATTCTGAACAGACCAGTTCTCTCTCTTAGCTCTACGATAATAGTCTTGTATCATTTCTCCACCAGCTACTTTGTCTTTGTTTTCAATTATTCTGTCTATCTGACTTTCACCAGTTTTAGTATCAAATGGCTGTATTGGTGTTTCTTGAACAGGTTTTGGTAGTTTCTTTTCTGCTTTTTTAATAGGATTAACTACCTGCTCGTTAGGTTGTGGAGCAGACATATTAAAGTTAGATAATATGCTGTTGTTGGGGTCCATTTTAGAAAGGTGGTAAGTTGCCTATATTTGGTTGTGGTTGTGGTGGACCTGCTGGTTGTAAGCTAGGTGCTGCTTGCTGCATTACTCCTTGAATACCTTGTGGTGGCATAGGTGGCATTTCTGGCATTCCTCCTGGCATTGCAGGTGGCATTCCCTGTGGTGGCATACCTTGTGTCATTTGTGGTGGCATTCCTGTTGGAGCTCCCATTTGTGGAGGTGTCATTTGAGGAGCTCCTGGTTGCATTATAGCAGGGTTAGGTTGAAGCATTGTTGCTTGAACTGATTGTGGAACTGGTTGAGTTTGTTTTTCTTCATCAGAACTTACCTGTTCTAGTGCTGTTCGTATTGCAAGACTATCTCGTTCTTTCTTAACAAAATCAATAACAGCTTGTTGTATCTTTTCTTTAGCGTTAAAGAACTCATCACTAATCATTAGCTTACGCATTTGTTCTATGTATTGTGCTGTTGGGTTTTCTCGGAAATCAGGTTTCTTACCAGCCATTAACTCAGTAAAGTCAACAATAGCTTCTCGGCTAGCTGTATCATCTGCTAGGTCAACTGCTAATGTTTGTGGGTCGCTCTTAAACTTAATTAGGTTATCGTAAAGCTTCTGTGGGTTTTCCATATGCATTAACTTAAAGTAGTCGTAAGGGCTAATAAGTCCTAGTTGTGCAGCATTCTGTGCTACAGCTTCTTGTCTAGATTTATCAAATGGAAGAGTAGTTCCAGCCATAACATTTACTGTCATACCTTTATCAATTTTGTCCTTGTGCATTTCAATGTAATCAAAGTTTCCATCACCACCATTAACAGTTGCGTAGTGTTTTTCGTCATACCATACAGCCATCATTTGTGTTAGGAATCGGTAGTATTTCTTCATTGAACTTTCAATGCTTCTAACTATCTTATCTTGTCGTCCAGAAGCTTGGTTTTTAATCATCATAGCTTGGGTAGCTGTTTTAGCTGGGTCATTGTCATCACCCCTAAATTGTGCTGGTGTTCCAAGTATTCCGTGAATAGTGTTTCGGTTGTCTGCAACCATAGCAATAGCTTGTTGGCTAACAATCTGTGGTGGTAGCTGTGCAACTACATCTCTAACGCTTTGACCTTGCTTAGTCTTAACGAGTAATAACTGATTAGGGTCACCTGTAAAGTTTTGAACATCTTCACTTCGCATAGCGTGGGAATCAATAACTTTGAATCCGTTAGCAGTAGCTATGTTGTCAACATTCTGTCGTCCAATCTTGTTCAATACATCTTGTTGAGATACTGCCTGTTCTAGTGGCGAGGTTTTGTCTAACCAGTTGCTACCATCGTTAATAATGTTGAAAGGTATAAAAGGTTTCATTGGGTTGTCTAGGAAATTCTCACCCTCATTGTCATAAAACCAGTTAGGGTTCTTGTATTTTGCTAGAACTAGGTCTTTGGTATACCAAGCAACAGCTTCTTGTGGTTTATGGTTTTTGTCGTAATAAGTGAACCAAACTTCTCGGTAAACTATTTCAGCAGTCATATTCTTTGTTCCCTTACGCTGAATAGCAAACACTTTCCTTATTTCGTCCTCTTTCTTAGGAAATCTAGCTATAAGTCCATCAACTGTGTCTTTTAGGACGTGGCAGATAAATCGTGGGTTTTCACCCATTTTTGCGTTCTTGTCAACAATAATGTGCGTTGGGTCTACTACTTCAGGAACAATTTCACCATTCTCACCATAGTTAGGGTCCCATCTTAATTTAAGGAAACCAATATACTTGCTGAGTAGGTTTAATACAGCAGACTCCATTTTTTTCTCAACCTCAAACTTCTGGCTGTGGCTAATTAAGTATGCTTCTAGGTCTTTAGCAGCGACTCTTGCTTCTGGTGTGTCTTGTGCTGGGTAAACTTCAGCTTGTGGAGTTCTTGCACAAACGTAGCTAAGTATAGCGTCAATACCTACAAAGATTTCGTTATCTATGTATGGTGTTTGGTGTCGGTATAGCTTGTGTTCTTGTAGGTGCTTACCCTCTATCATCTGTGCGTTCTTTAGACGCTTGTTCTTTAAGTTGTATTGGTTTGCGTCATCATAGTAGTCCATTGAACGATTGATTGCTTCGTTCAAACTTTTAACTATGAACTTATCGTCAACACCCTCTAGCTCAAAGCTAGGTATTACATCTATTAGTCCATCTTTGTTAGCTAAAGTGTCAAGGTTGTAGTCAGATAAAGGTTGAGTGAATAATTGAGGATTCATATTATCACATTAGCACAATAAGTCCTTAAATACAATTTACACCTTAAAATTAAGCTATTGGAGGTAGAAGTTGTAGTTTCGCTTGCAACCGTGACAATAGAACTCTATCCAACCCATATGGTCTGGTATCTCACGAGCTGGATATCCCTCACCCATAAATATCACAGCTATATCTCGGTTAATACTAAATATGTAGCTCCTACACCTAATACAATAGTAAGGTAGCTTTGAGTCTAAGTTCTCTTTATTGATGATTATATTAACTGGTATGCGTTTGTATTCTATTTTACCTTGTATTAACATTATATGCTTCTCCAATCCCTATTATCTCTATTTTCTAATATGCTTCGTATATCTACTAATGGTTCATTACTCATATTTCCATTACTAGTAAATCCTTGTCTGCTTTGGTCTATTACTAAACTTTGTGGTGTCACAAGTTCCCCTCCTGTGTAATTTATTATTTTATATAACCCATAAGTTAATGAATCGTATGCGTGGTCCTCACTTTTGTCGTCTATTTCTTCTGGGTGAGTTTCGCTGTAAGGTAAGCTTGGTAGTGTTCGTATTAAGTTTCTACAACTCTTTAGAATCTGTAGCTTAGGTATTCCATCTATTCCATCAGCTAGTAAGTCGTGTAGCAATGCTTGTCGGTTCAGTTTACTTCTGTGTGACTTAGCTTCACCATTCTCTACTAATAAATCTATTCCTAGTTTATCAAAGACTTCAATGAATTGCTCAACAATAGGTTTACTACCACCTAAGTTTGAATAAGTATCGTGTGGCATTATAAGCATTTCTACTGGTTCGTCCTTAACATAGTTAGCTATCTGTTCTGCTACTTCTGCTGGTCTTGTTTCTGTAACATACAATTCTCGGTATACATAGAATCGTTTGACACCAAACTCATTCTCTGGTGTAACTGCTATCCAGTGAACACTACAAGGGTCATTGTATCCCCAGTCTAATGCTATGTATTTGTCCCAAGAGTTAAACTGTGACATTTCAACTGGAATTCTATCTAGTGTATGCTTGGTAGCTCTCCATTCTTTGAACACCTGACCTACAAAGATGTCCCAATCACCATATCTCCAAGCTTTGTATAATGCTTCATCACTGTATTTGAGTGCTTCAATACGCTGCACATAGTTAGGGTCTGCTTCTTTTAGCACTGGGTTATCGTCTATGGTTGCTGGTATGTATACACGCTTTAGATTATCTTCACCTACAAATGGTCTATTGGCAGGTGCTGGGTCAATGAATCGTTCTTTAACCCACAAGTGTCCTGCTCCACCAGGATTAGCAGTAGAGAATATCTGAGCAGGTAAGTCTGGGCTGGTTGTTCGGCACGAAGATATAAGCTTTAAGTATCGTTCTAATGTAGGTATCTGTGTTAACTCTTCAATCAACATCTTCTGGTATTCGTGTCCCTGATACTTACTGTAAGTGCCATCGTCTTTAAGGTGTCCTGTTCGTATTCTGGCACCACTAGGAAATCTAATAAGGTTGTTTCCTGTTATAACACCACCCAAAGGTGCATACATAACTCTGGCTCTTTCAATCCAGTCGGATAAGTCATCTCTATTTCTTCGTATAACTAGTCCAGAATAGCTAGGGTTATCAATGTATTTAGATTCAACTAACCACATAAGACCTGCAAATGTCTTACCACCACCTCTTGCTCCACCGTATAGTATCTCAAATATAGAATAAGGTTGTCTTAACGCAAACTCCTGCTTACCGTTATTCGGTCTTAAACTCGGCATAGTCGTCTGGTAGCTTTTCTGGCATATACATTACTATTGGCTCACCAGCAGTTGTTATATCTACATCTTGCTTAGGTTTACCCTCTAATCTATCTAAGATTGCATTGTAAGCTTTGGTATCTCCCTTTCTAGCTTTCAGTATCTGCTGCAAGTCCATTTGTTCAGCAACAGTAAAACCCTCTAATTCATTAGTAATAGGGTTGTTAAGTTCTTGTGTAAGTTCTAATAATCTAACTAATCTAGTTCTGGAATTAGGAACACCAGCTGGTCTACCTTTTTGGTTACCACTTTGTCCTTTTTTGAATTGAGTATGTGTAGGTGGTTCTTTATAGCCCATAATTCCCTGATAATTCCCTGTTAATAAGATATTATACCAGAACTATTTGTCTAGGTCAAAAAAGCCAATTATTAGTCCACAAAGTATTGCTACTATTAAGAATGCCATACTATTCCTTGATTTCTTTTATAAGTTTTTTTATAGCTTGTTTGAAATCTTCATCACTAAGACCAGGTCTACCTAAGTGATACTCACTATGCAGATTGATAATAAAATCTAATGTTTCATTTAAGTCCATATAATTCCTTTACTAATTCTGGGAAACTATCTGCGTCAATGTATCCCTTAGGGTTTACATTAAGGTTATCAAAAATATTACCTACCTTTAGTTTGTCATACCATCTGAGCCAATTAGCGTTGCCCTCATCTACCCAAGACTTCCTACTTTTACCATCTTCACACTTATAGCAAACCATATATGCTGGTTTACCTGTATATCTTGATGTTTGTTTAATGATTTTAGTAATCTGTGCTTTCATATACCTCTCCGTTTATTATTTCATATCTTGGAACATTGTTTGGGTGTGAACAAGAGCAGATTGCTTCGTCACAGTTTGAACAAAATGTCATATGCGTTTCCTTTCGCTTATTTAATACTTACATTATATATAAGCTTAAACTATATTGCAAGACTTTTTTTACAGACTGTGGATAACTATTCTAGGTCTATTTTGGTCTTAATAAGAGTGCTGCCACTGAGCATACCTAGATTCAGAACTGTAGGGTCATCTGTTTGTATGGTAATTCTGTAGGATACATCTAATGAAGCTGTCTTTTTACTTTTAACTTCTATTACTTCTCCTATAAATTCAATAGGTTGCATTAGTAGATATCGTTTCCCATATCTCTTATTTCAGCGTCAGACATAGTGGTAAAAGGGTGTGGGCCATTAGATACATTAAGTTCTGCGTGTGATATAGCTACTATATATTGTGCTATACGATTAGCTATGGATAGCTTTTTTTCTTCTTCCATCTCAGCCATTTGAGTTCGGTATATATTGTGAATTTCGTCCATGCTTAAATCCATAATAGAATCACTTATCTGTTCTTCACCTGTGTATTTATTAAACACCATTAGTCCTGCTCTCCACAGCCAGCTAGTTTTGCGAGCTTCTAATTGTTCAGGAGTTGGTTCGTGTTCTATTACAGGTCTATTCTTATTTCTTTTTCTAATACGTTCAAGCTCGTCTGCCATAGCTTCTAATCTTTCTCTGTTAATGGCAGCTTCACCACCCTCGCCTTTGTATCTCATTTTCTCAATTTCTTAATTACATAAATAATAAAAATTATGGTGGTCAGTGGAAATACTACATAAGTGTAAGCCCATAGTATAAACAAAAACCACCACAACATAAGCTTATTGTATCGTAAACCTTACCAATTTACCAGATTCTTTGTGTTCGTAAAAACCTATATTATCTTCTACTTTAAGTAATTTGTAACCTTTCTTACTTACTCTACCACCTAATGCACCTGCTGTCCTAGATAGTGTTCTGTTGGCTGCAAAGCCACCAGTTTTACCTAGTTTTCCACCTATTTGTCCCATTCTGGAGTAAAAGTCTGCTCCATATTTCTTTTTATTAGTAGCAGCAGCTTTCTTTCCTCCCTCAATCGTGCCTGCCATATTACCTCTTTCCTGCTAATTTATCTACTAGCATAATTATTAAACCTATTGCTATTAACGCTAAATAAAACACTGCCCACATAGTTATTATCACTATAGTGAAACCCAATCCTAATCTTATAAACTCCATTATTTAGCCTTTCGTGGTCGTCCAACAGCTCGCTTAGTAGTTCGCTTGGTTTGTTTAACTTTTGGTTTTAAGTGTTTTACATCGTATCTAACTTCCAGCACAAGGGTAGATAGTTCCCTATTAGATTGCTCTACTAATTGTAGGTATCTTTTAGTGTGCTTTAATTCGTTGTAGGTATAGGTGTTAAAAATAACACCTAATACCCAAAGAACAAATAATACCGTTATAAATACAGTTGTCATAAGTCCTCCTTGTTAAGTTGCTGAGATATAGCTTCTGTTAAATCTGCTATTACTGCTACTTTATATATTGTATTTTCCGTATCTGGAACGATAAAGTGATATGATTCGTGTTCTTCATCGCTTGTGTATTCTAGTTTAATTATGCCCATATAATTTCCCTCCTTAATATGGTAATTCGTTTAAGTCATAAGTCTTGCCATCTACGACTACTAATGAATCTTTAGATGTGTCTAACTTATATGTTTCTTTTATTTTATCTACTGCGTCTTTTACTTTGAAGATTGGAACTTTGGTTACTGGTATAGTAAGTATTTCTTCTATTATCTTATCTATGTCAGCAGTTTCGTAAGTGTGACCATCTTCTAGTTCAAGAACTGTATCTCTAATCCATTTAATCTGCTTTTCAGTTGCGTATTTAACGCCATTGACTCCAGGAGCAGTTGCTTTGACTACTTCGTCTGCACTTGCTATGGATTCTATAACCCCAATACCCATCATTGCTAGAGCTCGACCTACTGCTGATGTTTCAGCATTCTCTAGTGCTGCAGTTTTATTGACCATACCATCACCGATTAAAGCTTGGCTGGTTCCACCAAATTTTCTTTCTGAATTAGCTACATCAGGTATAACAATAGCTTTTACAATGTATATATCGTTGTTAAGTGTGTAATTGGTTTGTATTGACCCATTAGGGTAAGTTTCGTTAAAGTAAAGTATTCGGTCGCTAACTAAAACATAGTTTTTGCCTTTGATGTTAATTGCTTTACTCTTTAGTGATTTGTCGCTCATTAAAATGGTGCTCCTTTATCTTCTTGTATTCTTTTATCTAATTCTTCTAGGTTCTTTTCGCATTCGTATATGTATTGGTTAAATATGTCTTGAATTTCTTGTATAGCTTTTCGTTGTTCGTCTAGTAACTCTACAAATCTATCTGCTTTGTTACTTACTTCTTCTATCATTCTATAGTCCATTTGAATCCCTCCATTGGTCGTATTCAAAATCGCCATTATCATCGTCATAATCTTCTACTACTAAATTGTTGCCCCAGAACTCTAGATTCAAATCGTCTAATCCGTGTTCCCATTCGCCCCATTCGTTAATAGCTCCACATTTATCGCACTCGTAGTGACCATCTAACATAAAGCCATTCTTTACATTGTCGTAATCTACCCAGTCCATAGCTCCCATATGTGTGCAAGCGTATGCTGAGTCTAGGTCACCTACTACATCTGTTATTTGAACAGTTATAGGTTTTTCTACACTATTGTATTGTTTAATAGTAATTGTTGTCATAAAGCGTTTCCTTTCTTTAGCTTATACAGTATATAATACATAACCTTAAACTATATGTCAACACTTTTTTTACAATAAAAATAACTT
>Ga0208257_1000155_pt1 | contig 23485 bp, 31 predicted proteins | sample CryBogCBH10Sep07_FD_184610 | JGI IMG/M metagenome (GOLD analysis project Ga0208257, IMG submission 184610) | Freshwater microbial communities from Crystal Bog, Wisconsin, USA - CBH10Sep07 (SPAdes) | ecosystem: Environmental > Aquatic > Freshwater > Lake | place: Crystal Bog, Wisconsin, USA... | reverse complement strand
CTATGATAGAATTGCCGCATGACAACTCTTGCAGGGGTACAGGGCAACGGCTGGTCTGTCATTGGTGCTGACAGCCGCGTCATTGACGACGGCGCTATAGTAGACCTGCCCAAAAATGCTGGAAAAATTTTTAGAAAAAGTGGGTACATCCTGGCTGTCGCTGGTGACTTTCGTACAGCGCAGATTATGCAACATTCTTTTGCGTTTCCTAAGCCGCCTACCGATGCAAGCGTGGACGCACTAGATAAGTTCTTTACTACTGAGCTAATCCCCATGTGGAAAGCTGAATACGAAGATGTTGGCTACACGCCAGACAAAGATATAGGCAACACTATTCTCGTCTCGCTTAGCTCTACTATCTATGCCATTGGTGATGACTGGACATGGGCTAGAGACAAGCGCAACATCTATGCTGCTGGCTCTGGCGCTGCCTATGCCATAGGCGCGCTCTCTGCATACGGCGTACCCAAGACTGCTGACGAAGCAGTGGCGCAGATTAAAGCTGCTATCAAGATAGCCAGCCAGTACGATCACAATACTTCCGAGCCTGCGATTATCTACACCCAAGAGTCGTGAAAGAATTTATCGGCGGTCCGCTTGACGGCGGACGAGTATCGCTAGCCTTCTGGGTCTTAGACCAAATCGAATCGCCCATCTCATATGATGATACTTCTATCACATATGTGTGCTATGATTTAGATCCTAATACAGATAATTATATATACAAAGGCGAGAAGACCATGAAAAGGGGTAGGTTGAATGACCGAGAAAATCCAGCTAGTTGAAGAACCAGTAGACGATTTTAGCGTGAACATGTGGGCCATCTTTGATGGCGCTGGCAACCTGCTTCTCAAGAAGCACCACGATTACGGTCCTAAGAATATCTCTCAGTCACCTGGCGGTCCACTCAACGGACTGCGTGTGCGTATGTGGGATAAGTTTGCTCGTATCAACAACCTTGTCGATACAGGCAAAGATGCAAAGAACGAATCGCTACGCGATAGCTTCCTAGATATGCTCAACTATAGCGCCATTGCTTTAATGGTGTTGGACGGGACTTGGCCTGAGTGAAAACTATAGTGGTCGTTAGCGACCTGCAAGCTCCATACCATGACGAGCAAGCCACCACGGCGCTCGCCAAGTTCATTAAGGCATACAAGCCAGATGAAGTAGTAAGCGTTGGAGATGAGATTGACTTTCCCCAAATCAGCCGATGGGAAGAAGGATCAGGCGGAGAGTGGAAGTATGACATTGGAAAGCACCGAGATATTACCGTCCGACTACTTGAGTCACTTAATATCAAGCATATCAGCAGGTCAAACCACAGTGACAGACTGTATAACAAGCTTAAATCTAAAGCCCCAGGACTGCTCGGCTTACCTGAGTTGGAGATTGAGAAATTTCTCAAGCTTGACGACCTTGGAATTACATATCACCATCAACCCTACGAACTTGCGCCTAATTGGATACTTGTCCATGGAGATGAAGGCAACATCCAGCCTACTGCTGGAGCAACTGCACTTGGACTTGCAAAGAGAGCAGGCGTTAGTGTTGTCTGCGGACATACGCACCGAATGGGACTTACCCATTGGACGCAGAGTTGGGCTGGTAAAGGAAAAACTGTTTGGGGTTTGGAAGTTGGTCACCTTATGAACTTAAAGCATGCTCGTTATATCCGAGCAGGTTTGTTCACGTGGCAGCAAGGCTTTGCTATCTTGCATGTCGACGGCAAGACAGTTACCCCGCAGCTTGTGCCGATCATTAACAAATCTTTCACCGTGAATAAGAAAACATGGCGCTGGTAAAAGTTGGTCTGAGTGTTGGTGATGTAACCTACGCAACCATTGAGGCTGTTGAGCGTTACAACTTTAACCGTGACAACGGTGCAGAAATGTCCAAGGTCAGCAAGACATGGCCAGAAGCTATCGCCCGTGAGATTGGTGGCGTACTAGCAGAGCTAGCAGTTGCGCGCTGGATGGATAAGTTTCCTACCACGCTATTTAAGGACCGCAAGAAGGGCGATGTGGGTGGACATGAGGTTCGCTCTACTGCCTATGCCCATGGCAAGCTACTCTTTCAGAAGGACGACGCGCCCGATAGGCGCTACTTCTTTGTCACTATTGACGGTCACTATACCGCGCTGATTGTCGGCTGGCTATGGGGCTGGGAAGGCTTGCAAGACCAGTTTTGGGATACGAGCATGCCCGTTCCTTGCTACGCCGTACCGCAAAAGTTCTTACATGATCCAGAGGTATTAGATTGAACACAAGCGTTATGTTCGCCTCGCTTGATGATACATGGTCAACACCACGGGATTTTTTTGACACAGTAAATCAAGAGTTTAACTTTGGATTAGATGCAGCAGCGCTGCAAGCGTCAACGCTAGTTCCATCGAACTGGTATGGACCAGACCACCCCGAAGAATCACGCCGAGATGCGTTTCAGAGGGATTGGATAGCAGATGCAAACGGATCACCCATCTGGCTTAATCCGCCATACGGAAGAGTCATTGGCAAGTGGACTGCCCATGCCTCTCAAATTGCTGGGGGGGGGGCGAAGGTTGTGTGTTTAGTTCCCGCTAGAACAGATACAGCCTGGTGGCATGATACAATTATTCAGCATGATGTTCGCTTCTTACGTGGCAGGCTCAAGTTTGGCAACTCAAAAAACTCAGCACCTTTCCCGTCTGCTTTGGTGGTGATGGGATGACCAACGAAACGTGGCTCTATGAAGCACAAGATATTGCAAAGACTGTTGCGCGGCAGGTACACAAGAAATACCACACTTACTTTGATGTTGCGGATGTTAGACAAGAGTGCCTGGTCTGGGTCTTACGTCGTGAGAACAAGGTTAAGGAATGGCTTGACCATCCGCAAGATACTGAAGATTACCGCACTGGTGTTAAGTATCTGGCCAAAACTTTGCAACGCCATGCTGATAAGTATTGCCGACGAGCTAAAGCGCAAGCGGCAGGATACGAATTAAGAGACGAAGCGTTCTACTCTGCTGAGGTTCTTGGCGAGTTGCTTCCCTTTGTCTGGTCGGACAGTGTGCCTACGCAGGATCCAACTAAGGCTAAGGTCAGTGGTGGCGGTAACCCTAGCGAGGGTGGCAACTACATTATCTCTATTTTCGATGTGCGCAAGGCGCTTGCCAAGCTAGAGCCAGATGACCAGTTGATATTGCAGATGAAGTTCCAGGAGCAATTGAGCTTTGAGGATATTGCAGAGTCGTTGCATATCTCTCGCTCATCTTCTGAGCGTAGAATTAAGAGCGCACTGAAGCGCTTGATTAAAGAGCTAGGCGGACAGGATCCATGGGAGAGGAAGAGTAGTGCCGAAGTATGATTACCGTTGCAGTATCTGCAACATTGAGACAGAAGTAGAAGGCTCTATCCATGATGACATTGCAGCGCCATTGTGCTGCGGTATTCCTATGTCTAAGGTCTTTGGCGTAGTGCCTATTAAGTTTAACGCTGGTGGTTTTTACTCCACTGATAATCCCAAGCGATAGCACAAACCCCACCAGGAAAGGCTCTGGCGGGGCTATGCTGCTCATTCGCTAGACGGCTGAGCTACCGCGACTAAGGAAGGTTCTCCCCCTAGCTTGACGGAATACTTGGATCGCGTACTGTCGCAACTATACCATACGAACTGTCGTCTATCTTACCACAATGCTTGGCATAGTCTTTGTGCAGTTGGTTGAGTGTGTTGTATGGGCCAATGGCGATAGCCACCTTGATAGACGGATGTACCACGACAGCCATGTAGGCTGTACGGGCAGCAGTGATCTGCTCTACTAACTCCCACACCTTAACAGCCATATCCTCGCTGCTATCTGCGTCTGTTTCCAGTAGCGCAGCCATCTTTTTAATCTCACTTGGCTTAGCTTTCATATCAGGTTAGCCCAACTGCTAGTCTCTCCGCCGTGGTTGTCATCCAGTTGCTGTTTGCCACACTCGGGACAGTCCCAACTGTTCCACTCTTTACCTACCCACACCATTACGTCCTTAAACTCTTTCTCGCAGTGCGTGCAGAATACATCTAGCTCTGTTTGATAGTCCATTACCAGCCCCCTATGCAGTCGTTTGAGTGTGTATGTATGGAGTATTGCAATATGTATGCGCCTTTGGTAGGTGCGAATAGTTCAGTGCCACATGCACCGCATGATCCGTACCACTCCTGCGCCATAAAATCGTATGTCATTATCGTGCCTTTCTACGAATACGTTTGCGTTCTGCTTCGGTAGTTCCGCCCCACCAGCCAAGCTGGCTGTACTTTACAGCATAGTCCAGACACTCTATCTTCACGGGGCAAGCAGCGCAGATACGAGTCAGGTTCTTAGTGTCCCGATCGTCGCCTTTGCCTTCGCCACTGGTAAAGAATAGGTCAGTATCTATGCCAGCGCAATTAGCTTGGTCTTTCCATAGCTCATCCGCTGGGTCAATGGCGGGATAATATAGTTCATCCATTAGTACCACCCCTTGCGTATCTCATGGCGCAGCGCGAGACAGCTATCGTTATTCCAGTGCAGCTTGATATACAACAAGCCCCAGCGAATCTGGGTCTGATAGTTCACCTTGTAATCGCTGCCCATCTGCGCCATCTTCTCTGCTGGTAGCGCTTGCGCTATGCCAATGGCTCTGCCTTGGCTTGTCTTGTCACCGACAGCGTTCACGCGCCAATTACTTTCCATAGTCCAAAGACGATCCAGGCAGGCCCACTGTTTAGCAGTTCCACCCTGGCGCTTGTAAAGGCTCTTAGCGTAGCTCTTAGGGCTTGCTACATGCTCTGCCACGGGCTTAACCGAGAAACTAATCCAGCTCATAACGACAAGGACAACAAGGGGAGAAATGCAGAGAAACTTTCTGCGGGTACATACCCTGGCGTTGGTGCGGGGAGTGGTGGACATACTAAGCCTTTCTGTTCTGCGAATTTGCGTAGCTTTGATTGCCAGATAAAACCAAGATCCATGGTTTTTTCATATGGCGCTACGGTATGGCGCTCAAAGGGGAAAGTTCCGCCCCATATGCCATGCTCATCGCGGTTATCTATAGCTGCCTGAAGGCAGGTCTGTTGGATAGGGCACGTGTTACAGATAGCTAGTGCCAGGATAGTTGTGTCAATAATGTCCTGCGACTTTGGCTTTGGCTTTTCTCCCACGTTCACGCGAATCGCCTCGGGGAACCATATATCGCCGTCCATATCCCGACACGCTGCGGGTAGGTCGTAGTTAAATATCACTCGTCGCTCTCCCGCGACGATAGGGCAAACTCCAGGGCAACGCCTGCGAGTGTAGCTACAAGGGCAAGGGCTAGCACTATCACTTGTCGCTCATTTGCTTTACGGCGCGGATAATGATTTGAATTTCTGATGAGTCACGGTCTAATAGATTTACAATGTCCAAGCGGTCTGCCAAAACGCCTAACACCTCGGTAATGGCTAGGTTCCAACCTTCAGTAAAACCTTCCGAGTGTGCATGCGTGTATTCGTTCGCCTTGCTGGCTTGTTCGATTAATTGATCCGACACGATATAGCCTTTCTGTCGCTGAGCTGCGGCGATTTGCCGCTGCCAAAACGCCTAGGTCTGCGTTCATGGATGACGTTATGCGAAAACCCCCGACATGTCAAACATGGCAGGGGTATTTCTCGCTTCGTGGCTACTTATCCCGACAGTTGCACCCATCGGAGAAAGGCCGCAGGCAGTCGCCGCACATCGGCGGGCAACCGTGAGACACACCCCACTCTTTAGCCTCTCCGCATATGTCGCAATTCATGCGCTCACCTTGCTTTCATAAGATAGGGCCGTCAGTATCTCGACGGCTTGTTCGTGGAAGGTCTGCTCTGCGAAGTAGCCCTCGCGGTCATATAAAGCCGCCTCGGCCTTGTGCCAGCGGATAAGGTCAGTGAGGCTCATAGGTCAAACCCCTGCACCATCTCGGCCACGTAACGCCACGTAGCGGACGTTTCTTCAACCTGCCAGCGGGCAGAGTCGAACCAGTCCGCGAAGACGTACTCAACACTCAAAAGCTCGCGGTCCGCGTCTAGCTTTGCCTCAAGCCATGAAGCGGGTCCGCCACCTGATAGCTCAAGCTTGATGATGGTGTAGCGGCTCACGCCGTAGGCCTGCTCGTAAATCTCTTCCTGAGCCAGCTCGTCGCCTTCGTCTGCCTTGGCGTATAGCTCACCGAACCACGCCTCTTGTGATAGGTACTCGTCTTTGATGCGCTCTGCGCAGGTCTGCTCTTTTGCGTTCATTGTTTCCTCTTTCTAGTCGATGGATTGAAGGTCTAAGGCCTTCCCACTATCCACGGCGCGAGCCGTGAACAGTAGGCAGGTATTAGCCGAGAAAGCTCTTGCCATGCATCAGGACGGTGATAATTAGGCCAGGGGTAAGGTAGAAGGCAATCCGAACCACTAGGCGGACGTGATAATAAACGGGTGGGTGCTGGCGCTTCATTAGTTGTTACCCCCGCAGAAAACATCGTCATAGTGAAGCTCTCCGCAGTCGTCACACTCTGGCAACCAGTCGTCATACTCAAAGACTGCGCCACACTCTGGACAAGGTTCCAGGGCGAGGATGTTGCCGTTCCGATCAAAGTCTCCCATGCCTTCCAGTGGCGTGGTTTTTCCCACCTCTTCGCAGTCCTGGCAGGTGGTGTAGTAGCTGAGCTTTTCCATGGCTAGTTTCCCTTCTTCAAAAGCTCGAGAACCTCATCTAATGCATCGGTGTAACCCATGAGGTGGATGCGGCGTACCGTGTCGTCAAAGTCCTCGTCGTCCTGGTTGAGCATTGGCTCAAGCTCTGCCCACGCTTCGGTGAGGTTTTCTTCAATAAAGGTGCGAGCCGCCTTCAGTTCCTGCTTTAATTCAGCAATGCGGGCAAGGGCCGCATCTGTAACCTTTGCGCAATCTTCGTGCATTTTTGGTGCCTTTCTAGTCGTGTCAGCGGTTGCTGACAGGGCCAATTCTGCCGTATTTCTCGAACATGTCAAACCATCAGCGCCCTTTTTTGATAACGATTTGGTAACGAAAAGTGAACCCAAACCGCCACCAAGTCGGGGCCATCGGCCATCTTCTGGACCATCGGGGGCCATCTTTTGGCCTGTCTTTTCTATCATCGGGGGGCATATGTAGCCCGTGGATAGCGCCCGATTAGCCCGTGGGTTGTGTGCAGGTTGTGTAGGGACAGTCATCCCACCCACCCCGAAACGCCACCAATCAACCACCAATCGCCAGCCAATAGCCTTTATATACACAAGATAAGCCACCAATCGCGCACAATCCGAGCGCCTCAATCCTCGGTCTAAGTCTAAACTTACGGTGTAGATGTAGACAAAAGCGCCCGCAAAGTCTAACCATCGACTCGGGGGATTTTAACAGTGAGTGTGACTATGTATTACTATCAACCAAACAATTTTTTCTAAATATAGGATCTGCGGGCCAATGTGACAAAAATCTTTTTTCTGAAAGTAGTATAAAATACTGACTTTAGATATTGTGATGTAATTCACAGGAATAAAAGCGGGACAAAACGAGTTTTTTGACCCTTAATATATATAGAGGGTTTTGTAAGCATGGAAAAAACCCGACAGCTAAAACGGGGGCTACGCCCCCTTAAATAAACCTATGGTAACCAAGCGGAGCTTGGGTATGTATAGATCATATATATAACCATAGGTATATCGTTTTCCACAGGCAGGGCTGCGCCCAGCCCCCTAAGTTATTTCCATAGGGATTACCATAGGGTCGGCATAGCCGCCCCGTCAGGTTACCAACCGTAGGTTGATGACCCATAGGCCGCGCGCTAGTCGCGGCGGGATATTTAGGGTAGGTGAGATGTATGGCTAAGCCATCGGCGAATAAGTACAAAATCGCGCCAGACTCAACTATCTCGGCCAGCCAGGCCAAGCAGGTCATCGTTGAGATGATTACCAAGGGCTACAGCATCGCAGATGCTGTTAAGGCTACGGGTAAGTCCATCAAGTCCTATGAGTACTACCGCGCCTCAGACGCGCAGTTCAAAGAGGCGGTTGACCTAGCTCGCGCCGTCCAGCGCCGAGACGGCGTGATTAGCGACGAAGACGCGTCCATCAGCTTTGAGGACTTTCGGGCCAAGTACCTCAACTCCAAGACCTTTGACCATCAGCGCAACATTATCTCAATGTTGGAAGAAGGCAAGCCTGCGTGGGTTCACCCCAGCATGACCTACGAAGAGGGCTTTCCCAACTACGTCCTGGTGAACATGCCCCCTGAGCATGCCAAGTCGATGACTGTCTCTATTGACTACATCACCTACCGTATCTGTATAGATCCGAACATCCGTATCAAGATTGTTTCCAAGACCTTGACAATGGCTAAGGACTTTCTCTACGCTGTTAAGCAGCGCCTGACTCAACCAGCCTACGCTGAGTTGCAGCGTCGCTATGCTCCTGCCGATGGTTACAAAGAAGCGGCAGATAAGTGGACGCAGGATGCGATTTACCTAGAGCGCGACTCGGGTGAAAAAGACCCTACGCTACAAGCGCTGGGCATCGGCGGACAGATTTACGGTGCGCGTGCTGACTTGATTGTTCTGGACGACTGCGTGACCTTGGCTAACGCCAACGAATACGAAAAGCAGATTCGCTGGATACAACAGGAAGTTTTAACCCGTGTCGGTCCCACAGGCAAGATTCTTGTCGTGGGTACTCGCGTCGATCCGATTGACCTATATCGCGAGATGCGTAACCCTGACCGTTATCCAGATGGCACATCGCCATGGACATACTTGGCTATGCCAGCGGTTCTTGAATTTGCCGACGACCCAAAGGATTGGGTTACCCTATGGCCACGAAGCGACAAGCCGTGGTTAGGTGACGATGCGAATATCGGGCCAGACGGATTGTATCCGCGCTGGGATGGACATAACCTACGCAAGCGTCGCGGTGTTCTTGACCCAAAGACATGGGCCATGGTCTACCAGCAGCAAGACGTGGAAAGCGAAGCAGTCTTTTCGGCTGAGTGTGTTCGCGGTTCCGTATCGGGCATGCGAGCCATTGGGCCTTTGCTACCAGGTGCGCCTGGTCACCCACAACATTTAGGCAGCAGCTACACCATCTGCTCTATGGACCCAGCTATGTCGGGAGATACATTCTCCATCGCCTACTCAGGCGACAAGACAACAGGCAAGCGGTACATCCTAGAAGCATCACGCATGCCAGCTCCTACGCCCCAGCGTATTCGCGAGTTGATCTTTGAATGGACAGACAAGTATCGTCCATCGGTCTGGGTGATTGAGAAGAACGCATTTCAGTTGTTCCTCACCATGGACGAAGAGATTAACCGCTTCCTTGCTTCACGCGGCATACGCCTCGTTCAGCACTATACAGGTGCAAACAAGATGGACGCTGAGTTTGGTGTTGCTTCAATGGCACCACTGTTCGGCACCATGGACAAGCTTGGTGCGCATATGAAGAACAACCTTATAGATTTGCCACGGTCCGACAATGAAGGCATTAAGTCGCTCATAGAGCAGCTCATCACGTGGGCACCTGGCACTAAAAATAAGCAAGACGGCTGCATGGCCCTCTGGTTCGCGGAAACGCAGATGCGTGACTACATCAACCAGGCGGGTGCTTACGGCCACTCCTTTGTGAAAAATCCTTTTGCTACCAGATGGCAGAACGAAAATCGCAAGGTGATTAACCTAGAAGAATATCAACGACGACAAGAACAGCAAGCGGCTAACGGGGGGTACTTATAGTGCTAGAGATTGACGTAATCTCGGACAAGCTCAAAAAGCTTCGTGCGCATTACTACGCTCGCGATACTCGCTACGATGATCTGCTGGCTATCCGTCAGGGTAAGCTTGACCAGGTATTCCCTGGCATGTTCTCTGAGGACTATCCAAAGCCAATGATTGCCAACTTCATTGACGTTGCTGCTCGCGACGTTGCTGAAGTTATCGCGCCTCTTCCTGCCTTTAACTGCATGACGACTAATACCGTCTCGGATGCAGCCCGCCGTCGCGCCGACAAGCGCACCATGATTGCCGCTGGCTACCGCGACACATGCAACCTTCAGACCATGATGTACTCAGGTGCTGACCGTTACTTGACTTTTGGTTTTCTTCCATTTTTGATTGAAGCTGACTACGAGAATAAGCGACCAATGATTCGCATTGACTCGCCTATTGGAGCATACCCAGAGTTTGACCGCTTTGGTAAGCTTATCTCCTACAGCAAGCGCTACATCAAGACAGTTCGTGAATTGATTAACGACTTTCCTGAGCATGAGAACATCATCCGCGGTCAGTACGAGAACCGCAACTCTGAACGCATGCTGGAGATGTATCGCTACCAAGACAAGGACCAGCTCGTCCTGTTCTTGCCAGAGCGCAACAACTTTGTTCTCTCAAAGGTTGCTAATGACCTTGGTGAAATTCCTGTCGCTATCGCGCTTCGTCCTGGCGTTGACTCAGACGAGCATCAACGTGGACAGTTCGATGACATTATGTGGGTACAGGTTGCCCGTGCCCGCTTCGCGTCACTCTCGCTAGAAGCAGCGCAGAAAGCAGTACAAGCACCATTCGCTTTGCCATCAGACGTTAACGTTCTGGAGATTGGCCCAGATGCGACTATTCGCTCTGCCAACCCACAACAGATTCGTCGTGTGGATCTAAACATTCCACCTGGCATTTTCCAAGAGAACGAAATTCTTGACCAAGAAATGCGTACTGGTTCACGTTATCCAGAAGGTCGCCTTGGCCAGCAGTCAGGTTCTATCGTCACTGGTCGTGGCGTACAGGCACTCATGGGTGGCTTTGATACTCAGGTCAAGACTGCACAAGCTGTCTTTGCTGAGACATTCAAGGAAGTTATCCGTCTATGCTTCATGATGGATGAGAAGCTATTCGGTGATGCTACTAAGGAAGTACGCGGCATTAACGCTGGCGCTCCTTATGCCATTACCTACACTCCAAAGGAAGATATTAAGGGAGATTACTCCTGCGATGTGACCTACGGCTTGATGGCTGGTCTTGATCCAAACCGTGCATTGGTATTCGGCTTGCAAGCCCGTGGCGATAAGCTTATCTCACGCGACTTTTTGCGTCGTCAAATGCCGTGGGAAATGAACGTCACCCAAGAAGAAGAGCGCGTTGAAGTAGAGGAATTACGCGACAGCCTGATGGCTGCCGTTGCTTCCTATGCTAATGCACTTCCGCAAATTGCTATGCAGGGTGGTGACCCATCCAAGGTCATTACAGCAATAGCAAAAGTTATTCAGGGCCGCCAAAACGGCAACCCTATTGAAGAAATTATCACTAAAGCATTTGCTCCAGAACCTGCACCCGCACCACAGCCAGGAGAAGAGCAAGCTCAGCCAGCACCAGGACAGCAACCTGGGCAACCACCAATGGGTATGCCTGCCCCACAACAAGGCCAAGGTGGCTCTGCTTTGCAATCTCTACTCGCTGGCCTATCATCTTCTGGATCGCCGCAGCTTGCTGCGTCATTATCCAGACGCTCACCAGCCTAACGTTACTGGCGAGATAACCAATCCCTATAGGAGAATAACAATGGCAACAAAGTCAAAGCTCGGAGCATCTGTTCCAAAGCCAGCATTGCAAGGTGGACACGGTTCATCTGCTGCTGTTACACAAGGCGTAAAAATCCAGAAGAAGGCTGGCCCAGCAAAGACTGGCAAGTCTGACATTAAGTACAGCGTACAACCAGCAGGAACCAAAGGTTCAAGCAAGGGCGCTAAGTAAAAATTGGATAACGAAGACAGCGACGCGTTTTATGAACCGATTACATTCTGGGATGTAGTCGCTGTCTTCACCCATCTTATTAAGGATTTAGTCCTTAGTTTTACCAAGTTTTTTGATGTAATGGAGCAAGTGTTCTTACATCAAGCAAATGTCGTGGCTAGCCGCAGGGCTTTTCACGATGATGTTGTCCGTACCATTGAGACTATTACAGAGGGTGAGTGATTATGGCAGGCAAAGGCGGCTATCAAGCTCCAGCTAAACCAGCTATGCAATCTGGCCCAGGCTCATTAAGCCAACGCACCGATGGCGGACCTGCATCTAAGCAAGCAATGCGTTATGTATCTGGCATGCCTAATTACGGCGACGGTACAGACATGATGCAGATCCAAAGCGGTGCCCCGATGGCTGCTACGCCATCTCCACGCCCAACATCGCCATCTCAGATGGCTCAGGCAGCACAGCAACAGCAGCAACCAGCGCAGCCACAACAACCATCAGTTGTTCCATTGACTGCCCCTACACAGCGCCCAAATGAGCCAGTCACTACTGGTGCAGCAACTGGAGCTGGCGCAGGACTATCTGCCATTGGTATTCAACCAGGACAGGTTATTACCCCTGGAGCATCTGCCAAGCAGGTTGTTCAATCAGCAGCTATGCATCCAGATGCTTCTCCAGCATTGCAGCGTTTAGCAACATTATTAGGAAAGTAGTTTATGTCACAAACTACACCGCTACCTTCATCTGGTGGATCCATTGATTTGGCCAACCAGATTGCTAATTCGTACCCTCGCGCAGACGTTAGCGTAAAAGCTGCCGCCATTGCTTCTGGCAACCCAACAACAGCTAACGCTCTTGGCGCAACTGATTCTGTTGCCCAGACCGCAAACGCTGTCAACACACACCTCAACACTTACAGTTCGCATGGATGGTTTAATAGCATCCTGACCGACGTAAAAGATGTTGCTGGTGCTGTCACTGGCTTTATCGGAAAAGCCCCCGTTATTGGAACTTTGGCAAACTGGGCTAGCAAGCCTTTGCAAGAAGTTCAAAAAGATTACAAGTTTATTCATAGCCTTTGGGCAGACCACGGCCCAGCAGCTGGTATTCTAGGAACGCTTGGCGTTATTGCTGGCGGAACGCTGGGAACAATACTTGGTCCAGAAGGAACAGTATTAGGAGCAACGGCAGCTGGTGCTCTTGAGCGCAACATCCTTGGTCGTGTCATTCCTAGCTTCAAAGATTCGCTAAACAAGTCTAACGACCCTAACTATAACGTTTCGTTTGGTCGCGATTTGGCTCATGGCCTTTCCAACATTCCAGGATTTGGCACACTGGCTAATACAAATCAAGGATTTGGTCAGTTTGTTTCTGGTATTGCAGACGCTTCTTTTGACTTTAGTGCTGACCCAATCGCCAAGGTTGGCAAGATTTATGGCAAGGTAAAGAATGGATCGTACCTAGCTGAAGCTAAAAACCCAGATGGCTCTGTCATGCGTGACGAAAGCGGCTTGCCTATTGTTAAGGCAACCCTTCCTATTGCATCACGCGCACCTTCTGTTGAGTCTTTCCTCAAGAGCGTAGCGCCAAAGGTTAATTCTAGCGCTGATTTGATGGATGCTTACAACAATACTTTTAACTGGCAGTTCCGCGGTGCGGTTAAAGACATTGCTAGCATGGATAACCCCATCGACATTCAGGTTCGTTACAAAGAGTCAAATATCACCACGCCATTGGCCAACGCTTTAGCTGCAGCCAAGACTGAACCTGAAGTACTGAACGTGCTTGGCAAGTCTATGTACTCCAATGAGTTTGCGCAAGCCACTACTCCAACTGGCGCATTGGTCCTGCCTACTCGCACACTGGGCAAGATTTTCTCTGACCGATGGGGAGCTGAGCGTATTCGCTCCAGCACTCAGGCTACAACTCTTAATGAGCAAAAGAACTTTCTTGTTCCTAAGCGCTCAACTGTCATGGTTCCAAAAATGGAACAGACGCTTGATGAAAACGGTAATGTCGTACTTGACGAAGCTGGCAACCCAGTTATGCGTCAGCAAATTAACCAGTTTGGCATGCCTGTTCTGACAGCAGCTACCGACGCTAACGGCGAAGTTATCACAAAGATTAACACGCCAGTATGGATGGCCAAGAACGGTACAGAGCTAAAGAACAATGTGATGAACGCATTGGCAGCAAAGGTTCGCACTTTTACTGGCATGAAGGCTTTGTCCATGAACCAAGACTTGATGAAACAGACTGGCGAAAAGATTGACTTTCGCGATCCTAATGCTGGCGTTACTGTCTATAACCTTTTGAACTATGCCATGCCTTCAGACGTGGCTAAAGAATACGCCGCTAAGGTAATGACCGCAGCTGACGACAATGAGCGCAGAGCGCTTTTGCGTGGCGCTCAGGTAGAAGTACTCAAGGCAGCTGGTCTTCCTGACGAAGCTGGCATGCTTAACAAGATACTTTCACAGGTTCACCGCGCTACCTTTGGTGATGAAGTTACCAATGGCGTGTACGGCTTTCTTGACGGTAAGCCACTAGGCCATATGGTCGATGCTGACGGCAATGCCGTTAACGCTGCTCTTGATCCTTCACAGCGCTATCTTGGCTCAATGATGGATTTAAAGTCCATGCACCAAGCTATTCGTGCTACAAAAGCTTACGGCATTTTGTACAACCATGCGGATGACTTTTTCACGCACTACACCAACCGCATTTTTGCTCCGCTGACCTTGCTTTCAACAGGCTTTGGTTTGCGTGTAGCTGGCGCTGAAGCGCTGCACCAGGTTATTCGCCGTGGTCTTGGTGACTACCTTAAAAATATTGTTGCCTCATCGGCTGAAAAGTATCAAGGCGCGCACTTTAAGTCTGGCCCAGAGCTAGTCAAAACTACTGACGCTATTACTCAGGCGCTTACTCCAGAAGAACTTGCAGTCGCTGACAAGCCAAATGACATGGTAAATGAAAACGCTGTTACCAAAGAATTAGCTGAGCGCGAAAAGGGCTTTAAGACTCTTGTACAGGGAGCTATCAAAGCATCTGGCTCGACAGCTAGCTACAACAGCGCTATCAAATCTGTCGTAGATTTGAAGGCAAAGGTTCATCCAGTGGGCTGGCTTGCTGACAAGTTTGCTTCTTCAAAGATTGCACCCTACTCAGTGCGTCAAAAGATTGATGACCTTGCTCGTCTGCATGCTTCAATAGGAAGCGAAGGCATACCAGCTGGTATTGCAGCAGACCACGGTGCTTCAGCGGAAGCTGCGGCTTTTGACAATGTGGATCAGTTCATTCAAGCTTTTGGCCGCAGCAAGCGTCCAGGAGAAGAACTTGCTGGCTTGAGCCAGACAGACCCACACTTTAAGCAGTACTGGGCACAGAACTTGCAGAAGGCTGCAAATAGTGAATTTCACCAGGACATTGCCGCGGACTTTTTGCGTCAGGCTAAGCTCAATCCAGGCTTAAAAGCTGACCAAATTTGGGCAAAGGTGCAAGAACTTCATACTGCGCGCATTGCAGATAAGACAACTTATCAAGAATATCGCACCAGCATGGATGGTCTAAGCCGTGCTACTCCAGAGTCTTTTGCGGCTGCTCAGATCCAACACATGCGTGGCATGGTTCAAGGCGCAGACGGCACTACACATACAGCATTTCTTCGCAATGTCGCCAATGGCAATAAGACATATGTAGAAGATATGAAGGACTTGAATAACGCTAGCTGGCCAGCAGTTGTGCTGGGCCGCAAGGCACGTCCAAGCCTTGACAACATTATGCAGAAAGTCCAAGATGTTGGCTTTCGCACTGCCGTAAATCCAGTCATGGATTTTCTCTCTCGCCAGCCATTGTTCGCACACTTCTACAGCCAAGCCTTGCGCGAAGCTGACACTATGAAGGCATTGGGATTGATTGATGAGGATGAGGCTGTTAGATTAGCTGCGCTTCGTGGTACAGAAAACATGCTGCCTACGATTCACAACCCTCAGCTGCGCTCTCAGTTTGCGGTATTGCACCGTAACCTTATGCCGTTCTACTTTGCACAAGAGCAGGCACTCAAGCGTGTTGGTCGTTTGGTCACATCTAACCCACAGGCGTTTCGTGACTTTCAAATGATTAACCATGGCATAAATAACCCTGGTTTTGTACACACCGATGCTAATGGAAACAAGTACATTGTTTATCCTTTGCTTGGTGAAGTAGGAAACAATATGTTGCGCGGCCTTCAAGCCCTTGGCATTAACTCAATGTCTGGCTTGCCAGAGTCTGTTACTGGAAATACCTCATCTTTGCTGACAGTTCTTCCTGACATAAAAATGCCAGGAACTGGCACATTTGCCAACATTGCTCTAGAGCAGCTGGCTAAGCGCTTCCCAGTATTTACTGCGCTATCCGATGCAGCCAGCGGTGGTTACCCACCAAAGACACTGACAGAGGCTATGTTTCCTAACGCTTCCATGCGTAACATCTGGGATAGCATGACCATGGATCAGAAGCAGACGAACGTTGCTAACTCCATCACTTCTGCTATTGCCGCTGGATATGCCAGTGGTCAAATTCCAGAAGATTTTGCAGCTCGCCCAGCTTTTGAGCAGCAGCAAATCATGGATAAGATTTATGCTAACGCAAAGTCAAACTTGATTATCAAGGGCGTTTTCTCGTTCTTCTTGCCATTGTCACCAAACGTGACAAACGATTACTACACCAAGAATTTGCAGTCATTCCGTTCAGAGTTTTTGAACATGCTCAAGCCAGTAGCTCAAGGTGGCTTGGGATTGACCATGCAGCAGGCTTTGCCAAAGTTCTTGGAAGAGCATGGCAGTAAGGCAGTTTCATATACAGTGTCTGCTACTAGCCAGGATACTGGCGGAGCAAATGTTCCTTTGTCAGATACTACAATTTCTTGGCTAAAGAACAACACTGGACTTATCAATGACCCAGCTCTAGCAGCTGGAGCAGCTTACCTCATCCCGCAAAATACACAAGGCGGCAATGTAGCTAAGATTGAGAATGAATTGCTTGCAGAGCATCTTCGCTCAAAGCGCACTCCAAGCGATTTTATGAACGCTATTTACATCGCAAAGGGATGGGCTGATATTGGCGCAGACTATGCTGATTATCAGAAGTACATGGCCAATGCTCGCGCCACAAACAACACCTACGCTCTTGGCCAAGGTGCTGCAATGTGGAAGCAATTTACTGCAAACTATGGACTGCGTAACCCCATTTGGTTCAATGATTACTCAGGCACAACCCGCGTAGTCAATGCCAACTTGGCAATGGATGCTTTGCTCAAAATCCAAAAAGAAGGCAAAATGCCTAATGACCCACAATCACAGGGCATTAATGATTTGCTAAATAACTATAAGGATTTTAAGCCTCAGCTAGACGCAACCATTATCAATGGTAAGGCAACACCAATGCACTCGGCATTGCTAGACCAGTGGAATACCTACTTGGATCAAGTGTCTGCTCAAAACCCTAATCTTGTCAATGTTGTCAACGGAGTATTCAGGAAGGTGGTGGCTAAGCTCTAATGAGTGATACTACTAAAACCACTAGCACAACCAGTACAACGGGCAACACTGGTTCTACTCCAGCAATTAGCTGGAACGCCGCCGCAGCTGGGGCAGCAAGTACAAATCTTTATGCTAACATGAAGACTTATACTAATACCACCAGCACCACTCAAACCTCGCAACCAGACATTACTGCCGTTATCAACGCAACTATGCAGCAACTCGTTGGCCGTAACGCCACTGCTGCTGAGATTGCTCAGTACGGTCAAGAGCTTCTTGCAGCTGAAGCTGCCAACCCTGGCAGATTTAGCGAAACTACTAGCTATGGCCCAACTGGAAAGCGCGCAGATATTACAGGTAGCCAGGTTAGCAGCGGCGTGGATGCAGCTTCCTTTATCTCCAACATTGTGCGTGGAACGGCAGAAGCTAGCCAATACAACATTATGAATACATACATGGGCGCATTGTCCAACTTGGCAGATTCGTACAAGGGAAGTTTCAATGGCTAATAAAACAGGTTTGCCAAAGGGCTACAGCATACAAACAAAGTTTGATTCGGATTATGGCCCATTTGCCACAGTCCAGGTTTTAATGAATGGTGAGAACGAAATTGCCACCATTCGCGATGGCAAAGTCGTATCGTCATCCGACCCAAAAATTGCCGTTGGTTCTAGCCAAGATTCAGCTATTGCTTACATCAATTCTGCTAACCCTTCAAAGCCTGCAGCTAAAGCTGCACCAGCAACCCCTGATACTGGCGCTCAGCTAGATACTCTTAACGAGCAAATCAACAAGCTTGAAAGCACAAGAAATTACAACGCTGCAATTATGCAGTCTAGCCCAGTTGGCTCTTCTCGCTACAATACAGCTAAAGCTCAGTTTGATCAGGCCACATCTGATATGGCTCCGCTGCAAAAACAGCTTGATGACCTAAAGACAACAGAGACTGGCAAGGAAACTGCTGACCAGGCAAAGACCGCTGCTCAGCAAGCGCAAAGCGACCTTGCTGCACTGAATGAAAAAAAGCAGCGCGCTATTGACTTGGGTGGAGATGGCTCTCAATACGATAGCCAAATTCAAGCAGCTGAGGCAAAGGCTAAAACAACAGCTGCGGCTGCGGGAGTTAAGCCAACTACAACGCCTGGTGGAATAACCATCCCAGCTGGCGCTGCTGAAAGTCAAAACCAACAGCAAGCTGCGGCCGTGCCACAGCCAGCTGCGCCAAAATCATCTTCATCATCAAGCTCATCTAGCAGCTCAAGCGCGACAGACTCTGTGCCAGCGGCTTACACACCTTTGACTGCAGCGGAACTTACTAATCGACCAGTTGCAGGACCGCAAACTCCAGATGAGGCTGCTGCCGCAAAGTCTGCTTTTGTACAAACCCTTGGCCCTATCGGAGCATTGGCTCTTGCCACTCCATGGATGGCCGACATTATCCAGCAAGCCTATGATGGCAAGTGGTCAGCTACAAAATTTACAGATACTGTACAGAATTACGTTGACCCAAAAACCAACACAAAGCCATGGGACCAAATTGGTCAGTCTATTCGCGACAGCGAGCTTGCTTACTATGGTAACAAGCAGGCGTGGGGACAACAGTACAACGACAAGCTTCAAATTCTTCAACAGTCAGCGACTGCTCAAGGATTGGATCCAGCGGTTTTTGGTACAGCATTGCCAACAGATGCTGCTGGAAACATTGATCCAGCTGCTATTGATGCTGCCTTCAAAGATACAAAAAGCGGCGTAAATACATTCTTCAGCCAGTTCTACAACAACATGCCAGACCAGGCAACCGTTGACAGATATGTTGCCAACCACACTGGATTTGCTAAAACAGACCAGGGTGTGTACGGCGGTACCCTTGGTTCAACCGTTGATGCTCTCAAGAGCTATGCAAGCCAAATGGGCGTAGCTTCACAGTATCTCACCAGTGGCCAAGCTGCCACTGGAACTGATTACTTTGCTAATGCAGCCAGTGGTGTACAAAAGGGAAATACTACCCTTGAAGAGCAGCAAAACTATATTAAGCAACAGGCTATTGCAATGTACGCGCCATTCGCGCAGCGCATCAAAGAAGGCCAAACCGTACAAGCTTTGGCTAGCCCATACCTTAACGCAGCGGCTAACTTGCTTGAAGTAGATCCTTCAACTATTGACCTTGGTGCAACCACTGGCCTGGGCGCATCTGTTACAAAGGCGCTTCAAGGTGATGGAACAACACCTATGAGCCTTGATGCTTTTACTACATCAGTTAAGCAAAACCCACAATGGTTGCAAACAACCAATGCTCGCAACAGCTTAATGGATACAGCAAATACTCTTCTTCGTAACTTTGGATTGGTGACGGGTCAATAATGCTTGATCAAAATCTTGATAGAGCTGTCGCTCCTGCGCCAGCTGCAAAGCCATCTTCAGCTATCCCAGCCTCAAGCGCAAACAATTATGGTTATGTGCCTGGTGGTTATACTGGTGCGCTATCTGCCCCAGCCGCATCTTCCTCATCTGCCGCCGCGCCTGCGGGGCAAGGAGCGACAGGTTCAACCGCTGGAAGTAGCGGCACGGGAAATGACATTAAGCCAACCGATAATTCGGCTCAATTAACAGCTCTTCAAAAACAGCTTGATGACCAGACTAAGCTTATTAACACCCTTCAGGCTGGACAAAATGCAGCCGCTGGTCAAGCCCAGCTTGATAAAAGCATTACCAATCAAAATGCTTTGACGCTTTTACAGTCCACCTTGGCTGGCTACGGCATTGACCCAACGGGTGCTATATCAAACGCTATCCTTGGATTGCAGCAAAAGAACTATGATGCTGCAACAATTCAGAACCTTATCCAAGACCCAACCGCTGCGTCCTCTAAAGACCCAAATGTTGTGGCATTAGCTAACGCTTGGAACACGCGCTTTTCTGGCAACGTCGCTCGCGAAAAGGCTGGCCTTACACCGCTTTCTCCAGCTGACTATATCAGCACTGAAAACTCATACAAGGCAGTTATGGCCCGTGCAGGTATGGACGCTGCCCATATGGATCCAGCAGTCTTGGGTAAACTTATCGGCACTGACGTTTCTCCAGCTGAAGTTCAACAGCGCGTAGATGCTGCTACCGCAGCTGTAACCGCAACAGACCCTTTTACTTTGCAACAGCTCCAGCAAAACTTTGGTTTAACAAAGGGTGACATGATTGGTCATCTTCTTGACCCAGCTACAGCTTCTAGCGTTATCGCTCAGAAGGTTCAAGCTTCTCAAATTCAAGGCGAAGCAGGTCGTCAAAATCTCGCTCTTAACCAACAGAACGCTGCAACCCTTGCTGCCGCTGGTGTAACCCAAGCGCAGGCAGCTCAAGGATTTACAACCATTGGTTCTCAACTTGGCCAGCAGCAAGCACTTGCTAGCACATACAATATGAACGCTGGCAATATCGGCAACGCTTTGACAGCAGCTACATTCAACTCCAATATCAATGGAGTGAGCGCAGCTCAGGCTCAGCAAGATTTAGCTCGCTTGCGCGCACAGGAAGTTAACGAATTTTCTGGTTCTTCAGGCGCTTCCAAGGGCAGCCTCTATACAGAAAGCCAGGGCGTTTCCTAAGCCCATTAAGTTCCGTCACCACTGACCAGCATGGATGACGTGTATTTCAGACTGGTAGTAGGAGCCAACATTCCTTCCCCTGGGAAATGCTGTGGCCTGCGTCCAACCAACAGAAAAGGGAGTGCCACATGGCAAACCAATACGAAGAAGACGAAGACGATCTAGAGCTTGATGAAGTTCAGCAGGACCAGAATGGCCCAGCTAATCTTCGCAAGGCATTAAAGCGCGCTGAGCGCGAAAAGAAGGAACTGGCTGAACAGCTAGCAAACATTCAAGCAGACCTTCGTGGTCGTTCCGTCAAGGAAGTATTGGAACAGAAAGGCGTATCCACAAAGATCGCCAAGTTCATTCCTGGCGACGTAAGTACGCCTGAGCAAATTGACGCATGGTTAAACGAGAACGCTGATGTGTTCGGTTTTACCGTGAGTGAAGATGCTTCATCGGAAGCACCAGAAAACCCAACTGCCCGTGAGATGCAGCGTATCAACGCCTCTCTTCAAAACGCAAATACCCCTTCCCGCGACGTAGACGCAGCGGCGAAGTTGGCTGGCGTTAAGACAAGAGAAGAGCTTGACATGCTGGTATTCGGACAATCGGTTACTGGCCGCGGCCGTCGTTAAACAACCCATCAACGCACAATATACCCAAAGAAAGTAGGTGACGCAAATGGCAGGTAATCAATATACCGACTCAATCGGCTCTACCGCTGGTATTCCAGGCTTAGTACAGACCGCTTATGATCGCTATGTAGAGTTTGCCCTTCGTGCTGTTCCTCTTATCCGCGACGTTGCAGATAAGCGCCCAGTACAGCAAGCAATGCCAGGTTCGTCTGTTGTATTCCAGATTTACACAGACATGACCGCAGTAACTTCTTCTCTCTCAGAAGATGTTGATCCAGATGCAGTAGCACTTGGAAACACAACCCCAATTTCCGTATCTCTCCTTGAATACGGAAATGCATCATTAACAACTCGTAAGCTTGAGTTGTTCTCACTCTCAGATGTTGACCCAGCGATTGCAGATATTATCGCCTTCAACATGGCTGACTCACTTGACACAAACGTCCTTAACGTTCTCATCGGTGGCCCAAATGCTATCGCAGAAGTTAACGGTAACCTTGTTTCAACCTACGCTGGTTCATACACCAACGGAACAACCGCGGCTACAATCCGCAACACTGACGTAATCAAGTCACGCGATATTCGTACCGCAGTGGCTAAGCTTCGTGCAAACAAGGCTGTCCCACGTCAGGGAGAATACTACTGGTGTGGTATTCACCCAGAAGTTTCATTCGACCTTCGCTCTGAGACAGGCTCAGGCGGATGGCGTGATGACCACAAGTACTCCGAGACAGGTGCAGCTGAATTTTGGCCAGGCACCATCGGAACTTACGAAGGCGCAATGTTCGTAGAATCACCACGTTTGTTCAACACAACCGATGGTACAGGTTCTACTGGTGCAACAGGCACCTTCGGAACATCGTCTTACGTCTATGCTACTGGTGGCGTTCGCGTCTTCCGTACACTCGTTGCTGGAAAGCAAGCATTGGCTGAAGCAGTTGCTGAAGAGCCACATGTCGTGTTCGGTCCAGTCGTTGATAAGTTGATGCGTTTCCGTCCAATCGGATGGTACGGCGTTCTTGGCTGGGCACGTTACCGTGACGCAGCTTTGGTTCGTATCGAATCAACATCTTCGATCCACAACTCTTAATTTGAGTTAGTTGTCTCCCAGCCTCGCACGTGGGGCTGGGTGGCAACACCCCTATTGAAAGGTAGCACATGGCATATGTTTTCAAACCACCTACGGTGGAAGAAGGCCCTGCGGGCTTTGGCATATTGTTTTGGCGTTATCGCTTACCACGGGCAAATTCAATTCTTGTATTCGGTACAGCCGTAGTTAGTACGCGTACCCCTGCCGTACAAGATACTCAGTCAGCAGACTACTGCTACTTGGGTGGACATGAGTATGTACTGTCCCAGGCGGAATATACGATTTTAACAAACGCTGGTTACGGCGCTAACATCACAACGGTTTAGGAGCAGGCGTGTTTAGTCCAGGACGATACAACATTAGCATTATCCAAGGCACGACCTTTAGCATTGCTCCCATCTGGCAAATCGATAACCTGCCAGTGAACATTACGGGCTACTCAGCAGACATGCAGGTGCGCGATGTATCAGGCGGCCTTATTACTGAAATGTCTACAAACAATGGACGCGCTACTATTAACGGCGCTCTTGGCCAAACCACGCTGACTTTGACGGCAGCCCAGACTGGCGCTCTTGCCGTGGGCAACTACACATACGCTTTCAACCTGACAGATACTTCTAGCAACGTCTATCAAATCCTTAACGGATCATTCGTTGTTCAGGCGACGGTGATACACTAATGTCAGTCACAACTAATTCCATATCGACTGTACTTATCCCCGTCACAACCAACGTATTTAACGTTGGTTCTACTCAACCATTAGTTATTGAACTGGGCGTAATCGGCCCTCAAGGTATTCAAGGAGCAACAGGTGCTAACGGTAACACTGGGCCTACTGGCAATACTGGCCCCACTGGCAGTGTCGGCGTTACTGGTCCAACGGGAGCTACGGGTAATACAGGAGCTACA
>Ga0208257_1000154_pt1 | contig 23771 bp, 28 predicted proteins | sample CryBogCBH10Sep07_FD_184610 | JGI IMG/M metagenome (GOLD analysis project Ga0208257, IMG submission 184610) | Freshwater microbial communities from Crystal Bog, Wisconsin, USA - CBH10Sep07 (SPAdes) | ecosystem: Environmental > Aquatic > Freshwater > Lake | place: Crystal Bog, Wisconsin, USA... | reverse complement strand
AGGTGCTACAACCCCAGTAATACCGCCAGCAATTGCAGGTGCTTTAATTTGTTTGTTGCCAAGTTTGTCGATGCTCTCAGAGAATTTACCAACTGATTTAGCGGCATCATTTACTGCCGTAGAAACACCTTTGAAGTGTGATCCGATAATCGGGATGTGGCTAATAAATTTAAATACAGAACCTAGTGCGCCAATCAAATATCCAATACCAGCAACAACAATTGCAAGCATTGCTGAAAATGCTTCACGAAATACTTTTACATGGTTCCATAAAGTTACAAAAACTACTGCCAAGGCAGTTAGGCCAATAATCCATAAAGTAATTGGATTGGCATCCATAATAAGATTAAGCGCGGCTTGAGCCATTGCCCAGCCTTTTAGGTAAACAATAATTGTTCCAACAATTCCCAAAAAGACACCAAGAGCGGTGGAGTTTTTGCCAATCCAATCAACGGCTTTTAAGAATAAACCCATAACTTTGCTAAGAATAGGAAATAGCGCCGTACCTAATTTAACGGCTACGGAGTTAATTCTTTCTTTTAGAACTTCCTGTTGGCCCGCAAATGTCTTTGTGTAGGCAGTAGCCTGACCACCGATCTTTGCGTTTAATTCATCAAAAGCCTTGGCAATTGCTTTATTCTTAGGAAGTGTTGTATCAAGAGTGATACCTAATTCCCTAAATGCTTTGGCTGATCCTTGAGTACCGCGGGCAAGAATTGTGGCGGCGGTATTTAAATCAATATGTTTGTAGCGAGCAAGGTCGGCAGATATAGCAAGCAATTTGTTAGATTCAGTAACATTGCCAGTAGCCGTAATAAGAGTACCCATTGCTTGATTGGCAGCAGCATGAGTAAAACCAAGACTTGCATACGCGCTAATATTTTTTTCAACCGCAGCAGTATTGGCTTCAGTTCCAACCCCAGCATTTTTCATTGCTAGATTTAAACGGTTTTGTTCTACCTGGGCATCCAGGACTGCTTGCTTCATATCTTCTAGGGCTCGGCCTACGCCATTAACGCCTTGTGTCAAAAGGTTTCCACCAAAGACACCAAGCATCATGTTTTTAAACTTGCCAAATTCTTTAGTGGTTCGGCTTGCTCCCGCTGTAACCTTTTCTAAGCCGTCAGTTGCTTTTGCAACACCAGTAGTTACACCAGATGTGTCAAAAACAATTTTGACTACTAGATCGGATATTTCGCCAGCCATGTTTAACCCCTAAAGTGTTTTCTAAGTGAATAATTTAAATAACCCGAACCCATAAACTTTTTTAATGCAGGTAGTAAATATGGGAACTTAGTGCCAGGTTTCCAATTGCCACCACCTAATTCAAGACGGCGAGCATAGACGGTGTAAGCGCCAACCTCAACGGTATATTTTTGAAATCCCTGCCTAGACATTGTTGGAGCAATAGACCTACGCAAATCACCAGTACGGTTCATTGGTGGTTGGCCTGGAGTTGCTTTTTCGTAAATGCGATCTGCTTTCTTGCCACGCTTTTTGCCATCTGGATAAGTGTAAGGTCTTTCGCCTTTGATCTCTTCCTTGGCATATTGTTCAAGTTTGAAAGAAACATCGCTGGCAACTGCCGCAATTCTTCTATCAAATTCAACTTCATATTTTTTAAGCGCGGCTTCAACTTCAGGTAGATTGCTGCTCAATTTCCACCTCTTTCACCGCGTTTGATATTGCAAGAATCCAGTTCATTATTTTCGCTGGCTGTTCATCTACCTGCTCAGGTGTCCACCCAAATTCTTTTGCGCAGGTGTAGTAAATCCATTCTTCATCAGGATAATCAAACAGTTCACTACGAGAATTGCCACGCAGTAAAGACTTTAAGCGTTCGATTCTCCTGTAATTACTTTTGGGTCAGCATCCGCCTCTGGTGATTTATCAAAGGTTGGGAATAGATACTCTTGAGCCTCTTGAGCGTATTGTCCTAATACATCGTAATCAGCCATAGATAGTTCATCAAGAGAATCAATTTTGATTGAAGGTGGGATTAAATCAAAAGACCAACTTTCAACCAATACTGAAATCAAACCATCAAGGATTGATATGGCTTGCATAACGCCTTCTTGCTCATTGGCGGCAGCAAATACCTTTTTGCGATCTTTGACTTTGAGGGTTTGTGGATCGCGTAGAACCGCTGTTGCTCCCGATGGGAGAGTAATAGTTTTAGACATTCAGATTCCTTCCTACTTGCCTTCTCAATGTTAGGCCCGATAGAGGCAGGGAAGGCGGCTGCCCCTATCGGGATTCTATCGGTTACTGGAAGGTTCCGCTTGGAAGTGCGTTTTGCAAAGTGAATTTAACAGGTGAGTAACCTGAAGTTGCACCAACATCCGTTGTATTTCCAAGACCTTCAATATCGACTGTAACTTCTACATAATCGGCATTGCGTTCAATTGCGCCAGTTACATAAGCACCCTTTGAAAGAGTGAATTGAACTTGAGTAGCAGTTGCGCCTGTACCTGTTGAGAAGTTAAAGGTAACTGATGGTTGTGTGTTTGTGATGTAGCGGGTTAATTCTGTGTCATCTTGCATGACGAAAGTAACCTTACCCTTAGCGGTTAGAGCGCCAACAAATACTTGATATGGAGATTGAGTATTTGAAACACCCCAGATTGCTTCTGCCTTGCGGGATAAATCAAGAGTACCTGTACGAACATAACCAACGGTTGATCCGCCGATTGTAACTGTTCCAGTCCAAACTTGAGTTGGTAGAACTGCTGAGAATGAAGGAGCGCTAGAAGCAGATGTAACTGATGGGAAGCCCATTGCCTTGACGGTGTATTCCAACATTCCGTCAGCGTTGAATGTCAAACCAAAATCTGTAACTTGGCATCCTGGGTATTGACGGTTTCCTGCTGAATAAAAGTCTGTAATTGTCAATGCTTTTGGTTGTGCATCGCCAGTTGTTCCAACTGCGTTCTTAAGTGCAATTGAGTGTGTGTATGGAGCGGTTGAACCTGTTGTGGTTACATCGCCAAGTACGCCAGCGATCCAGTAACCAATTGTGTCAGCAAATACTGGGCCACCAAAATCAACTGTGGTGTTCTTTCTCCCTGGTACATAATTGTAATTTTCAAGGAGGCTGCCTCTTAAGCCTGTGTCATACAAAGGTGCAATAACATCAACTGGCTTAAATGAGTTCATTGTTACTGGTACAAAGTTAGTTGGTGTTACTGGTGTGCCTTTTGTACTCTCAAGTGCAACCCCGAGGTACGACTTTACGGATGGTTGTGCTAGTGTCATTCTTCATCTCCTACTTTTGGGGTTGATTTGTTTGCTTTTGTTGGCTTTACATTGTGAGCCGCAAAATCATCTGGGGCTTCAAATGTATCGCCAGGTTTTACTGTGATACTGATACTTGGAAAAGTTCGTTCATCGTGGCCTTCGTAAGTGAATTTAGCCATTATTGCTCCTATGCTTGAATCATTTGGGTAACATCAAATCTTACGGATGCCCAAATTTCGGTTGATGTTCCATCGTTTGATATTGGTTCGCCATAAGCAACATTTAAAACTGGCTCTGAACCTTGCCAGACAAGCGTTCCAGAAGGATCGCCGAACTGATGGTCTGAGCGTAGTTTTGCTTTAAGGTTATCGACAACATAATCAAAGTCAGCCATGGCATCTTCAGAATTGCGTTGTTGAGAATGATGAAAGAGTTGGATAGCAACTGAATAATCTACTTTTTTGATACCGCTAGTTGCGCCACCGATAGCCAAGCGATTTTCTGTTTCAGATTCAATATGAATAACTGCCACGCAACGCGATAATTGAGATGGCAAAGAATTGATTTGAAAATCGATACGCTTTGGAAATGCGGTAAAGACTTGGTTTAACCCATCTACGCTTGGAGGCTTGATGAAGGTTGCAAGTGTTGAGCGAACGGCAGCGCGACCAGTAAGAGCCATTAGCGAACCCTGCGATAAGGATTAAGAAGGTCTTGAGCCATCTTAAGTTCTGTACCAATCCTCTGACTGCCTGAAGATGCTTCAGATGCGCGTGAAGCAACTGCCATTACCATTGAGTTATCGCCACGAACTTTGAGCATTGAGGTTGTAACCAAGATTGCTGCTTCTTTGATTGCTGGTGGAAGAGCAGATATTGAAACACCTGTTGCGTGTGAGTAAGACAAAGGTGTTGCAAGAGCAACGGTGGCAGAACCGTATGTGTGGTTGCTGGCAACTGTAACTAATTCTGAATTAAAACCATCATAGATGCGTAGGCTTGTACCTGCGGTGATGCCTGTTGGATCGGCAACAACGACTGTTGATTGTCCAGCGGTTGCGCTAACGATTGTGGTGTTTGCGTATCCTGCGACATATTGAAGATTGATAAATACTTCTTGGCGAGGCGATGCTGGAAAGCCAAATTGAAGTGGGCCTTGTGTTGAATAATTGAATCCCAGGTTACCGCAAGGAATAATGATTTGTTGATCTTCGATCCAGGCAATTGAAGGATCAGGAACGGTGTTCATCTGAGATGTAGGGTTGCCGTAACTGAAAGCAAGGAGAGCAACAATAGGGTTGTAGCGTGGATGAATTCTAAGTGTTCCGTCTGCGGTAATGCGAGAGCGCATATTCTCGGTTTCAGTTGTAGCGGCGAGAACTTGATTGCAGTAGGTATCGATCCAAGACGATGCGCGGGCAATAACATTTGTAAGTTCTGCATCCTGGACATCTGGGTCTTGAGAATTCCACACCAAGTTATCAAGATCGATAGCAGTAGGAGCGTTCTTGTACTCACCTAAAGTTAGATAAGGGGTAGAGAACTGGTGCGTTGTATTTGAGTAAGCATTAGCCATTTATTTCTCCACACTTTGAGCATTTTTTGAAAAAGGAACCGAAACCACATTTTTTACAATCGTAGCCAACTGCCGAACTATGCTGAATAACGCCGCTGGCGCTCGCTACTCCTAAACCTTCTTCTTTAAGTTTTTTAACAAGTTTTGGATCGTTGATATGAAGTAATCCATCTTTACCAACAAATTTACTTTTCTTACCGTTAGGCGTGTCAATCGATACGCTTGTCATACCCTTTGGTGGAATCATTCTTGTCATTGCGCGCCTCCTTCTTTATATAGAAAGGGTGCGCGTGAACGCACCCTTTCCGTTATTTGTTTCGTTATGCAGACTTGATACCAGAAACTGCACCTGACCATGATGGGCCGTATGAAACGAATGTTCCACGCCAGTAGGTTGATGCTTCGTTCTGAAGTTGGATCTTTGGCCAGTTCAAGTATGTGTAATCTTGAACATTCACGGCTGCCCATAGGTTGCTTACTTCTGAGTTTTCAAAAGGAAGAACATAAGACAAGATCGGTGCTACACCTTGAGGCAGGTAAGGGTGAACTGTTAAATCAACCAATCGGCCTGTTACTTCGTTGTGTAGTGCATCGATTGTTGCGCCGCCGACGAAAGAACCTGTTTCCGATTGAGTTAGGTTTAGACGGTATGCAGATGTTGAACCAGCAGACTTGATTGCATCAGAAAGTTGCTTACGATCTGATCCGTTCATGAAGATTTCGTCTGGGTTAGCAAGGTTGTTTGCGTACATTGAAGCAAACGCTGTTTGGAATTCTACACCTGGGTTAGAGGTAGAGAATGTTGAGTTGATGTTGTTGTTGTAACCAGATTGAGGCCCAAGGACATAAGCCAAGATACCGTCATAGCCAGCACCGTAAGCAGATGTGTCGTTAGCGTGGTTAGAAGCAACATCGCCAGTTGTAGCAAGAACACCTTGTAGTGTGTACTTAAGGGTTGCTGTACGGCCTTGGTAGAACTTAGCAGTATCAGCAGGTTCTGAACCGCCAACGCCTGAGAACACCTTGTATCCGATTGCGCCAGGAATTGATGCAGAGATAACTACATCGATAACTTGGGTTGATCCGTCTGGAGTTGCAGAAGCAACTGAAGAAACAACTGAATCACCGAATGAACCAGCATCAGAAGTAGCCTTTACCCATACCTTTGTACCAGCAGAAATAGGTGTTTCACCTGTTACAGCAGTACGAGCGGTTGCAGTAATTGTTGGAGCAGTAAGTGCGCCAGAAAATCCGTTACCAGCAGTTCCGCGACCCATTAGAAGCATACGCTCTTCAGCAAGCATTGATGAGTAAAGAAGTGTGCGAGCAGAAGTAGCGATCAAATCTTGGTATCCAAGACCTGAGTATTGTGCATCGAATGTAACATCATCGCTTAGACCAAATGAGGAATAAGCGAATATTTTGTCATCGGCGTTGTAACTGATTTTAGGACCACGGTTTAGGTATAGAGGATTTGCAGAACCATTAACAGCAAAGTTGTTCTGTGTTGTTTCTGTGATACCTGGGTGGATGTTTGATGTTCCTGTGATCGCGTTAGTGAATCCTGTGATTCTCTTGATGCGATGTGCAGTACCGACACCCTTGGTACGAGGTAACTTGTTACGAAGTGGTGTTGGAACTGGTACTAAGTACTTTGCAGGCGCTTCTAGGTCGAAGGCTGCAAAACTTGAATTGAGGGGACTGGTGAGGCTGATGTCCTTAGCAATGTCAGCAGTTGTTTCTGCAAGAGCATTGTTAAGTGCTGCAACTCCGTCAGCAGATAATGACTTCTTGGCGAAAGCCTGTGGAAGTCCAGCATCTACCTTTTGCTTGAACATTGGATCAAGGTTTGGGCTTGCTACTGCTGACTTTAGAGCAGCATCAAAAGCCTCGTTCTTGATAGCCAAGTCTTTTGGTGATGTTTCACCAAACATATCTTGTGCGTTAGGCATTATTTTCCTTTTCGTTTAGAGTGTTTGCTCTTTGATACCAGCGGCTTTGAATTCATCTTTAGCCATTTCTAGGTATCCGCGAGCGAGTAGAGGATCAGTCGAAGCATCCGCCTTAGCCTTTAGTTGCAAAGCCTTGGTGATATGCGCGTTCTGAGTTTCTGTTGATAGTTTTGTTGCGGTGCGCTTTGGCCCACCTGCAACGGTTTTTTCTAATGCCGCTGCTAGTTCGGTTTCAAGACTCAAAGCCTTTTCTACTGCTGACTCTTTTTCAGCAACTAGAGTAACTTTCTCTGCTTCAAACTTTTCCATAGCACTCTTAACGGCTTCTGCGACAAGAGCCTTTAGACCCTCATCTTCTGTGGCTACTGGAGCCTCAGAAATCTCTTCTGTTTGTTCTGCGATTGCTTCCGCGATTGCAGCGGTAGCATCAACAGTTGCATCTGCTTCAGCAGACTTTTCTGCACCAAGATCAACGATCTCAGCAGTTGTTACATCTGTGCGACCATGTGAATCGTCAAATGTATTGCAACCACATTCTAGGCACTTATGACCTTCAGCAGATTTCATTGAATCCTTTGATGAATCCTTGTGCATTGAACACATCTTTGAATCGCAACCGCCATCAGCAGCGCACTTAGCGCAACCATCGCACTTGCAACCCATTGTTGTATCTGGGTCTGGGTCTTTTGTTACTTCTGCATCAGCAGAAAGTTCGATGTCTGACATAGGTGTTGCTTCTCCTTCTTGAACTTCGCCTTCATACCAAGCAATGAGGTGATTAGCGACTTCAACGAGTTGGTTTAGGGAATAACTCTCATCTGCGCCTTCGCCCATTTCTGAGGCTTCAGCAATAATGAGTGCCGCAACTGCGCGGCGAGCAGCATCAAATGCTGCTTGGTCAAACTTCACGGTGTCGGTTGTCAAAGACTTAGCCAATTCCGTGATCTGCTTAATTGTTTCCATCTTTGACCCTTTCTCGGTCTTTGTATTCTTAAACACTTCGCTTGGAAGAGGTGCTTTAAATTCATGCATTTCCTCAACTTGTACGAGTGTGCTTTCTCCATCAACCGACTTAGCCAAAATCAACTTAGCGTTTGGGTTTGCTGGTCGATCTACCAGAGAAACTTCGATAATTGATCCATCAATGATGCGACCATTTGCAGCCTTGTTGTCGCGTACAACGCGTGGGGCTTTAATTCCTACTGAGAATCCGCGATAAACCGAAGTCTTAACTTTCTTAACAGCCAATGGATCAACAACATGGACACCAATAATATGCTTACCGTTTTTATTTTCATATTCTTTGGCTACTCCTGCCGCGTTAGGGCCATGCATTTCACGGATATTTCCACCTGATGTAAACCAGTCTGGCATTGCCTTTTCAAGCCATGCTGGATCGCAAATCTGTTGATCTAGGTCTAATGAATCGTCTGTGGCATTGCCATAGACCATAAGTGTTCCATCTTCATTCTCATCGTACTTAAGAATTGAAGCATAAGCGGTAGTAAAATCGCGTTCCATAATTAGTTACCTGCTGTCCATAGGAAAGAAACTGATGTTGAAGCACCAGAAGCAATTACTGAGATTGCTGTACCTGATGTAAATTCAAGTTGAATGGTTGAAGCGGCAGGGATAGCAATGCCTTGAGTAGTACCAGAAGCGGTTACTGTGCCATCTCCAACATAAATGGTCTTGCTAGAATCGTTGTTACGAATAACAACCAACGCTCTACGAACTCCAACTGGAGTTGTAAATAGTGTTTGTGCCGTGGTTCCAACAGTAATTGTTGCGTGTTGTAACGGCGCAGGTGTGATAGTGGTCATTGATTATTCCTCTGTTTGATCGGTTGGTGCATCTGACATATATGGAGCAATTGAACACATACAGTTTGGATGTGCTGGCGGTTCGGTATCTCCCGATGGGAAAACTTCGTTAATACCGATAGGGGAAGCCTCGGCATTTTCTTGACAATCTTCGCAACCTTCTGCAACAAGCCATTCAACTTGCTCCACGCCTGAAGTTTCATAAACATTGCGTGAAGCGACCGAAACTGCTCTGCTCATTTCTGTTTGAGAAATTGCAAGCGCTTGTTGTGGATCATCAATTACCTGATCGACCATGATTGCAACATCTGAAGGAGTAATACCTGATTCTAAGGCGTTTCCTAAAACAGTTCCAATTCGGTCTAACTTAGTTTTGGTTACACCTTGAATTGTTATTGCTCTTTGATCTAAAAGTTTTTGTAAGCCACCTGAAGGTTTAATCAAAGCAGATGCAGCAGCGTTACCTGGTTTCCAAGTATCCCAATCAATCACGCCAGCACTTACAGCCTTCTTAATTTCTTCGAGCATATATTTGCCAGCAACTTCGCCTAGAACCCAGCCATCTGCATAAAGCGGTGTAAGGGATGCAATCAATGCAGTCTTATCAGCGACAACATGAATGTTTGCCCAACTGCGGGCTTCTTGCGTAGTTACTTCACCGTGTCCAAGATGGGCTGCAAAGAATGTAGCCACGATCTCATTAGCATCAAATGCTCTTTTAAATCCTTTGCGAATTTGGTCAGCGTGTTTAGCAGCAAGGCGAACAGTTGTGCCATGTGCGGGCCAATGCATTACAACCCCAGATAGCGTTCGGCGTACCAGCGAGCGCCGTCAAAATCCTTAGCCTCAATGAACTTGTTAATCACTTCAGCGTAAGACTTCTCTAAATGCTCAAAGTTAAATGCGCGACTTGGAGTTGTGCGGTTAATCCAACGGATAAACTTTTTAACTTCTTCTTGAACAGGCTCAGCAGGTTTTTCTTCAGGCTTTGCCTCTTCTGGAGCGGCTTGTTCTGAAGTTTCTTCTGGAGTTTCTTCAACATGGCCTTCTTTATCAAGAGGTGTGCCAGCGGCAACCATTCCATCTGGGCCAAATAGATAAACAGCGTTTCCAGCAACAAGAAATGGCATATCTGCTTCAGGGGTATCAAGAAGCGGTAAACCGTGTTCTGCGCGATCTTCGTTAATCGTGATTCCACCGCTGCGCTTCTTAAGATCATCGCGTTTTGCGGTTTCTTGATTATCTTGTGCATCGCTTGGAGCAAGACGGAATTCAAGTTCGCGTGGCATACCTAACCAGCGATATGAAAGCGCTGAAATTTGTTGTGATAACCAGCGAGCGGTTGGAATGATGCCGATTGCTTCAGCGGCTTCTTTCTCACCTTGTTGATGTCCAGATGCACCCATGCCACCCTTTGAAGAGTAGCCAAGTTCAGTTGGTAGAACGCCAAAGTGTCCTGTGATCGAAGTGATTAAATATTCATCTAGGCGATCTGAAAACTTTTCTGAGTAACCTGCTTCAAATTGCAACTTACCGCCAGGAACAAGAAGGCGCATACGGTTGCGTTGTTCTGTTTGTCCTGAAAGTTCATCGTTGTAAATGGCTTCATAAGCGCGGATTTGTTCTGGAGTCATTGCAGCAGTTTCAGGCAATTCCATCCAAGACTTAGGCATTACACCATCTGTGAATTCACCCTTGATCCATTGCTGACGGCGAAGATAAATATCAGCCATTGGAAGCGAGCGCTCAACTGGAGAATAACCCCAAATTGAATTAGCGCGGCGATTGCGGATTAGGTAAGCAAGTTCATCAGAACTAAATTCGCCATCTGCATCTTCATCATCTACTGGAGCGTGGAATTCAGAGCGTGGGAATCCAAACAAAATTTGTTGATATGCAGGACCAACTGAAGGATCAGGTCGCATACCGCGATCATCAAGAAGTGGCTTGATGGTTGAGCCATCGAGAATTTGCAATCCGCGAATCTCGCCATTAGCCTTCATCTGAGGCCAGATAGCCAGCGCATCGAGAACATCCATTTCTTCGATCGCCATTGAAAGCCAATCAACGAAACTTAGACCGTTTGCTGGATCAGGAGTTTCCCAAAATGAACGCAAGCGAGCGATCTCTGGAGCAAACTTTTCACGGGCTTCAGCCATTGCGCGTAGGTGATTGCCACCTGATTCTGCAATGATGCGTTCGGTTGCTGAATCTGAAAGAACAATATCCCAATCAAGTCCAGTAAGTTTTGCCTTACGAACTTCAATACAACGGCGCAGAATATCGATCTGATCTGCTGCAACGCGTAGGGTCTTAAATGGAACTAAGCGGTTCTCAAATAGGTTGATGTTTTGAGCAACAAGGAATTCATAACGGCGTGGGTCTGGCCGACCATTTGCGCCAAGAGGGTTAATCGCGTTAGGGAATAGTGGTACAGCAGCAGGGAATGGCGCGTTACCAAGAATCGGATCACGATACATTGGAATTGAGTTGTAATGTTGAGTGTCAGTACTTGTGAGCGCGTTTACATTCACGGGAGAAGCGGAAGGCGCTAGTGTTGGCGCTTTTGTAATCTGTTCCGCTACCTTAGCGGCAAGGCGATCTAACAAGCCCATTTATTCTCCTTAATTAGTGTACCCAAATCATTCCAACATCTGCTGTTGGCCTTAGTTCTGCTATTTTCCATTCATGCGATTCCCAGGCAGGTGCGCGAGAATCAATTTGTTCTTTAAGTAGATTGGCTAAATCTATTGGCAACCAAGAATCTACTGGCGGAAATTCTAAATGATTTTCAATAAACCTAATTGAATATTCTGTATAACCCAAAGAGGCTAGATACTCTAGTTGCTTACTGTGTTCAGCAATTGTGGAGTAAGTCCACTCAAAAGTGATTGTACCCATTTTGCGGGTCATGCCTTTAAAGACCAACCATTCAGCGCCTTCAACATCTATCTTGATAAGATCAGGCTTGCCATAAAGATTAGCCAGGGTATCTATCGTGATCGTGTTAGCGTAAACAGTTCTAAATGGTTTGCCGTTGTAAGGCATTGCAGGTGAGGTTAGCCAGTCTTTATTAAGAGTGCTAAGCCCATCTTCTTGCGCTTCATAGAACTCAACGCGCTCGCCATCTTTGTCAGATACGGCAAATTTAAGAGCAGTTACGCGAGGACTGTAAATATAATTTTGTAGAAGTTGCGCATAAATTTGCGATGGTTCTACGGCTATTACATCGTAACCAAGTTTAAGACCAGCACCAGTAGCATCGCCACGGTTAGCGCCAATATCAAGCAATAACGGCAAGATTAGCCTCAATCGCTTTGCGGTATTCCTCGGTGATCTCTAACGCTAGTAGTTCATTAAAGATTTCAATGGATTCATCTGCGCGACCAATCCACCAAGCGCTTACAGCCTTTTCAAACTTCAAGCCATAATCGACATAATCAACATCGACTGGAAGTTCTGGATACTTTTCTTTGCGCAATCCCATGCTTGCCCAGGTATAGGCTTCTTGCCAGTTACCTTGGCGTTCATGAAATCTTGCCATCAAGAAATAGCCTTCAGGTCGGTAAGGAATGTAAGAAACCGCTTGCATCAGGCAATTAGAAACTGTGTTAAGTCGATCGTTTTGCTCTTCAAAGCATTTAGCAAGTTTAAGAAGCGATGCATAAACTTCGCTAGGGTGCGAATTAAAACCATATTCGGCAGTTCGTAGATAAAAAGAAACTGCGCTCGCTGTTTGATTTTCTTTCTCATATTCAACAGCAATATCAAAATTTAACTTTGGGTTAAATGGGTCTTTGGATAACTCATAAATTAAATCATTAAGCATTAAGCGCCTCCACGATCATATCCTCAACAATAGCGCGTGGTACGCGTAACACAAATGCGGCATTGTCCTGGAAGCCAAAGGAAACCAGTAAATCACCTTCGTATTCGGCTGCGCCTACGCAAAATTCAATTCGACCATCTAAAAAACTAAACGCTTCTGGCGATATGCCCACTAGGTTTAGTTGGTCATCCCAAACACACAAACGATGACGGTAGATGCCGTCTTTCTGATTCAGGTAATTCTTAAACAGATCGACTTCGTGCGCTATCGAGATGTAACAGTTACCCCATCGTACAAGTTGCGAACTTCCGCGTTGATCTTTAGGCGGTTGTAAGTTTTGCCGAACGCTGACTTGTGTAACTTGATCGCCTTCTGCTTTGACAATCTCCACGGGTGAGTGCCATTTAACAAAATGATTAGGCTTATCAAGAATAGGAGCGTAATTCTTTTCGCAGTAAGACTGACTTGGTACTTCAAGACGGTTGCGAGAAATCTCTTTGACTGTCCAAGCACTTTTATCAAGTTCAACTTCAGTCATCTCCATACGGCCCACGCCGTTAGTAGTTGTATCGCGGCGAACACCGATTAAATAATATTTATCATCCCAGTAAACCAGGCGAGCATCTTCTAATCCAACAAATTCCCAGATCGGGGTATGCAAGTTGAGCATTTCAATCTTGGCATAGTTGGTCATTTCAAGATCGGCATTGAGTTTAACTACATAATTTTCTGTAACTAAACGCTGATCTTTTTCAGGATGCAGATAAGCAAGCGGCCCCCATTTGGAAGGAAAGCGCTGATGATGTTCTGAGTGATAAAGAATGTAATTAACTACGCGAACATTGACAAGAATATCGCCGTCTGGATCAACAAAAACACTTGGATTCATACCGCCAAATGTTCCTGGTATTGCTAAAGGTGCTAATTTGCCACCTTGTCCAACCGCCTTTTGGACTAAATTCATTATTAAATCCTACTAGATAATAAGAGTGTTTGCCTCAGCCTCAGTTAAAGGTTGTCCAGCAACCAACTTAGCCTTAGCACTAGCCTTTAGCCCTGCTTCAATAGCGGCATCTGCATCGCGTTGAGCCTGAGCATCTGCGGCGGCCTTAGCATCCACTTCGCGTTGTGCGATTTCCTCAGCAGTTAAAGGGATAACCTTAGTTTCGCCAGTTGCTAAATCGGCTACGATTTTTGTAGGTGTATCAGACATTTGTTTCTCCTAATGGTTTGATGTCGTGAGCAGGGTTAGTGCAGTTCCAAAGATAAGTGTCGGTATTTAGCACCGCTTCATCGTGGCACTTTGGCGGGAAGAATCCTGTTCCATCCCAACCGTAATTTATTCCTGCATAGTTCTTATTGAACTTGCCGTCGTAGTCGGTTTCAACCCATTGTCCGCCGATTGAATCCACAAAGGATTGGTCTGCGACAATAACTTGTGTAACAACATTGTTTTCAATTTGTGCGAAGTATTGTGTCATTTATTCTCCCGATTAAATAGCATATCTAACAATAACAATTCCTGAACCGCCTTTAGCACCAGCAGTTGCAAATGGTGTATGTCCACTATCCCAAGTACCACCACCACCGCCACCACCTGTGTTTGGTGTACCAGCAGTTGCGGCTACTTGAGCAGAACTTGTATCACGCCCACCTGTACCGCCACCACCTTTACCGCCAACACCGCTAACTCCTGCGCCTGATGGGTATGAACCATCTCCACCGCCACCGCCAGCAAAGTAATAATGCGTTCCATCTGAAACACCTAGCCCCATTAAAGAGCCAACTGCATCAGTTAATGTTGAATAATATCCAACTCCGCCAGCACCGCCAGTAAATGAAGAAGCAAGACCAACGCCACCTGCGCCACCTGCTCCACCACCACCGCCGCCTGCATAAGCAGAACCGCCACTTGCACCGTTACCGCCTGCGTAGCCTTGACCTGATGTAGCACTACCGCCAGTACCGTTATATGTTCCACCACCACCTGAACCGCCAGTAGTAAGTGCGGTTGTTGAAGCACCTTGTCCACCGCCACCACCGATAGCAGTATTAGAACCAAATATAGAGTTGCTTCCGTTGAAACCATTAGAACCAACAGTTGCGCCAGTAGCACCACCAGCACCAATGGTTACGGTTTGTGCGACATTAGATGTAAGTGCTTGAGAAGTTAGTGCAAGTAGTCCACCCGCACCACCACCACCACCTAAATCATTTCCGCCACCACCACCGCCCGCTACAACCAACACATCACAACTCAATGCCTTAGCAGGAGTAAATGTTCCTGATGATAGGAACGCGTGATACCAGTAAGTACCATCGGTTTCAATAATATCTCCACCGCTTGCGTATGGGGCAATAACAGGAGTAGTGCCTACTGCGGCTAAGCCGTATAGGGAGAAGGTTGAGTATTGAACTAAACTTGAACTGCTATTGGGCGTAAATTTTACGATAGTAATTGCCGCTGTGTTTGACCAAAGCCCAGCAGTTAAATTGGAATATGCTGCTGTTGCATTTGTTTCTTCAACTGAATCCATAGAAATAGATTTGTAATTTGAAGAAGTGTAGTTAGGAATATACAACTCTAAATTACCAAAAGTATTGGCAGTTGCATTTGCGCCAGCACAATAATCCCAACCAATGTAAGGGTTTGAACTGTTATAAGAAGCGGCTGCCGAACCAGTACCAAGTAAAGTTTTTTCGCTATAACCTGTTGTTGAATTATTAAAGGTTATATTTAGATTATCTTGATTGGAAGCATAATTGGTTCGGGCAGATACAACAATCTTCAAATCGGTATAACCCGATTGAGGGATGTTGTTGAAAGTAACGCTAGCCGCGCCAGCCTCACCTACGGTAATGCGTTCTAGTAAAACATAATTAGGATTTGCCATTTACTCCACCCTCTACTTAGCGTATCTAACGATTACTAAACCACTACCACCAGCGCCGCCAGCCGCACCAACACCAGCACCATTTCCGCCACCGCCACCACCGCCTGAATTTGCTAAACCTGCGCTACCTGCGTATGGAGTAGAACCAATATAAACACCAGCGTTTCCGCCACCGCCTAAACCACCAATACCATTAGCATCAATACCGCCTGATGAACCACCGCCACCAGCGATGTAATAAGTTCCATTAACATTTTGACCAAGTCCTGCGGCTTGCAACCAAGATGACCAATTAGATAATCCTGCTCCACCATTTTGATTTCCTGATGAACCATTATTACCTGCGGCTCCTGCTCCACCACCCGAGCCTGAATCGTAAGGCGAAGGATAAACACCAGCACCACCAGCGTTACCATAACCAGTTCCGCCATTGTTTGATGTTTGTGTTGATGAACCACCTGTACCAGCAGGATTAGATGCAGCACCCGAACCGCCACCACCTGAACCACCGCTTAAACCATTTTTAGCAGATGAACCAACTGCGGCTCCACCGCCACCGCCACCAAATGCTTGCATTGATGAAAAGAAAGAATCAGAACCATTATTACCTTGGGCTGATGCAGAACCACCCGATGGTCCACCAGCACCAACGGTGCAAGTGTAAGCAGTTCCATTGGTTAATGACCAACCTGAACGATAAATAACACCGCCAGCACCGCCACCTGCGGCTCCACCGCCACCCGAACCGCCACCAGCAACAACCAAAATATCAGCCGTTAGATTGCGGGTTGGAGTAAAGTAACTTGAGTTACCAAATGCGTGATAGTAGTAGTTAGCATCTTGGGTAATAACACCGCCAGTAGCGTAAGCACCGATGTCGGCGTTTGCTATGCCGTAAAGGGTAAAGGTAGAACCTGCGGTAAATGAAGTTCCGCTAGCAGTTATATCTAGTTGCTTAATGCCGTTAGAAGTGTTGCGCCATAATCCAACTCTTGCAACTACTGTTGAACCAGCAACGCTTCCGCGAGATAAAACTGTACGATAAATGCTTGAATTGGCATAGTTTTGAAATTGAACTATTGATGTTCCGTAAGTATTTGAGCCATACCCAACACCAAAGATATACATTGTTGAATCATTTGATGTGCGACTAGAACCAGCAGATGAGCCTGTTCCATACATTTGAGTATATGAATAATTATTACCAGTATCGCTATTGATTGTTATTGTGTAACTGCCATTAGAGGTTGTTTCTCCAGCACTTACAACCAACATTAAATCGGTATAGGTTTGAGGAATAGTAAGTCCTGAACCAATAGTTACAGTTGATGCTGATGATACTAATGTTGTTGAATACAACGCCACCATAGTATTAGTAGTCATATTAGCCCCGCCTTTACTTTATACCGTAGAGAGAAAATTGAGAGTACTGATTAAATGCAGTTCCGTTGCCCGGAATAATTGTAAGACTATTTATAGCAACAGGAGTTGTATTCCAAAGTCCAGAAGTGATACCTACTTGACCAGAATTAACACCTGAACCACCGTTATTATCAGTACCGCTAATTGTCCTTGTTATTTTATTTTTTGTTGTGCTTGTGTAATCAAGTATGTCGGTTACTCCTGCACCAAAAGCAGAACCTAAACCACCATTAGATGAATATACATATCCCGCTAAAACTCCTGACAAACCATTTGGAGCATCTGCATTAGCGGAACCATTTCCAAAACCATACAATCTGTGAGATTGATAATGAGATGTTGTTGTATCACCATTAAAATAAATTTGAATATCATCAGCAGCATAAGATGGGCGATTATCTTGCGCCATATATCTTACTTGCAAATGGCTATACCCTGTTTGTGGCAAAGCAGAAAAAGTAATGCTTGAAGCACCACCGCTAGGTACGGTTACAGTAGCGAGCGCATCGTAAGCCCCAACAGGACCAAAAGGCGCGGCAGTAACACCAAATAGCCCATAGGCTTGTGCAGACATACTCGCTTTGCTACTGATAATTGGCATTAAGAAATCCTTACGCGAATTTAGTTTGAGATGCTAATACTGTGTAAGTTGCTGATGCGGTTTTTAGGATTGTGTAAGAGTAAACATCAATCGCTGAGGCATTTCCGCCTGTTGGGGCAGTTCCAGTTTGCCATTTAGGGCTTACTGATGTGCCGTCAATAGTAAAAGCGTTAGCGTAATAAGCCGTTGATCCGTTGGTGTTTAGGAATACAACGGTGATGGCTTGGCCTGTTGTAAGGAGAGTGTTGAGAGATGTGCCTGAGTTACCGCGAACATTTAGCGTGAAGTTAGCAGATGCGTTTGAAGTGTAATACCAAACGGTTGAGGTAATGGCATCAATGTTGATTGTGCCAGTAGCGGCAGATGCAACAACATTTGCGTTCTCTAGCGCGCCGATAAAAGCATCGTTAAGCAAAGTCTTGTTAGTAAGGGTATCTGTTGTAGATGCGGTGATTCCGTTGGCATAGGCAAGAGAAGTCCAAGCGGTTGATCCGTTACCGATCTTAAACTTGGCGGTATCAGTTTCTAGCCCAATTTCACCTGCGGCTAATGTTGGATTATTTGATGTCCAGTTAGCGGCGGTATCGCGGCGTTGTTGTAGGCGTGAGGTCATTTATTTTCTCCTATGTTAGAAACTGACGGTGGAATTGCCAGCATCAATGGTGTAAGTCCAAGTTGTAGTTGTAGAGCCTGATGTTCCAGCATCGTAAATGATGTCGGTGTTAGGAACTGATGCGCCTCCATCTAAATAATCAACAATGTAAGTAACACCGCTTGTACCAGTAGTGCCTTGAATTGCTTGGCCTTGGATACCTTGAGTGCCTTGAAGTCCTGTTGTGCCATAAAAACCTTGTGCGCCGATTTGTCCTTGCGCACCGATCGCACCTTGGATACCAACAAGCCCTTGTGTTCCAGTTGCACCTTGCGATCCGACAATGCCTTGCGAACCCGTTGCGCCAGTAGTTCCTTGATTTCCTTGTTGGCCTTGTAAACCTGTTGAACCTTGGATTCCGCTCAAACCTTGCGCGCCAGTCAAACCTTGGTTTCCAACAAGTCCTTGCGAACCTGTTTGGCCTTGGGCTCCAGTTAATCCTTGGCTGCCAGTTGCGCCAGTTGAACCAGTAATTCCTTGGCTACCGATTTGGCCTTGGATTCCTTGAATACCAACTAAACCTTGTAGGCCAGTTGATCCCGTGGCCCCTTGTGATCCTGTAATTCCCTGCGATCCGTTAAGGCCAGAGGTTCCTTGTGCGCCAGCGATTCCTTGAGAACCGTTTGAACCTTGTGAACCTGTTGCGCCAGTTGCACCTTGAATTGCATACGCAACTTCTTGAACTGTAACAATCAAACCTGGAACGCCTGGAGAAACATAAGGTGTAGTTGTAGCGGCTTGAGAATAGATTGTTGCGCCCGTTAAATCAGATGCCCAAACTAATTGCAAATAATCATTTGCGGCTAAAGTCATTTCAAATGGAACCGTGGCTAATACAAAGTGATTTTGATTTGATACTGAAACTTCGCTATTGCTTTGCGCCATATCTACGCCATTTTTGCGTAGCCAAATGTTTGCGTTACCTGAACCGCTCATTTGAATCTGAGCAGAAATATCAATCTTGTATGTGCCAGGGTTTGCAACAGTAATTTGATTGCCTGAAACAATAGATACGCCGCGAGATTCAGTTGTGGTGTTGATTCCTAGAACATAAGGAGTATTAGCGGCAGTAGCAGTTTGGGTTGTTGTATCTACAAAGTTACCGTAGTAAGCAACAGTTCCACCCGCACCAACAGTTCCCTGGACACCTTGCAAGCCTTGAATTGATTGGCCTTGAATACCTTGGACACCTTGGCTTCCAACATATCCTTGTAAACCAAGTGCGCCTTGTAAACCGACAACACCTTGTAAACCTTGGATTCCTTGTGAGCCGAACGAACCTTGTGTTCCAACCGCTCCTTGAATTCCTGTGTTACCAGTTGCGCCAGTTTGTCCTTGAACACCTTGCAAACCAAGCAGTCCTTGAGAACCAGTCTGGCCTTGAATTCCGTTTTGGCCTTGGATACCCATCGAGCCTTGTAAACCGATTAAACCTTGTGTTCCGTTTTGGCCTTGGGTTCCGTTGAATCCTTGAGTTCCTTGTCGGCCTTGAACGCCTTGAACCCCTTGTAAACCAACCGATCCTTGTAAACCAGTCAGACCTTGTGAACCAGTCGCGCCCGTGTAACCCTGAATCCCTTGAATTCCTTGCGCACCGACTTGGCCTTGTAAACCAACCGCCCCTTGTATTCCGTTAGTTCCTTGTGAACCCTGGAGTCCTTGAACTCCCTGTGTTCCCTGTAAACCTAATGGGCCTTGCGCTCCTTGTATTCCGCTGTTTCCTTGAACACCTTGCGGGCCTTGAATAACACCAACATTGACCCAGGCGTTTCCTTCCCAAACATAAAGGTAAGGATCAACAATGTAGCCATCGCCATTATTGCCAGTTGGATGTGCGGCAACTAAAGCAGCATAAGTTGGATAAGAGCCAAGGATTGTTACTGATGTACCAGCAGTTCCTTGAATACCGCGCAAACCTGTTTGAGAAATAGTGATAACAGGTGTAGTGGCTTGAATATTAATTATGTCGCTCATCGAGAAACCTCAGCGTTTACCTGAACAGTTCCAGCGCCAAGCACGATGTTTCCAGCAGCGTTTGTTAATACGCAATCCCATTCATACTTGCCAGGTGCAACATTGATGATGGTGTTGATCTGAACTTGTGGTGTTGCGTTAGCAGTAAAAGTAATTCCGTTGCCGACTGTAAGAGATAGTGCAGTTGTCTTAGCGAGCGCAGATGTGCGAAATTGCAGGATAGGTGTATAGCCAGTCAGATTTACAGTTGAGCCATCAGGATTTGTGTAAGAAAATGCAATAGTCCAATTTTGGTTTTGGCGAAGAACAAGATTCAGCGGATCAGGTGTTTGGCTGAGTGATTGTGCGGTCATTTAGTTCTCCTAAACTAACAAATTCATTTGTCAAATCGTGGCGTGTCTTTGTGTTTTTGTAATTTATTAAGCGTGATGTTTGCAGAATTTTGCCAACCAAAAAAGTGCCAAAAGTATAATAGGTGTGTGCCAAAAGATTTTTGGTACAGATTAAATTGGAGGCAGTTATGCAAAAAGGTACAAAGCCAATGCGCTTCATTTGTGGATGGTGCAATGAAGCAGTTGAGATGACTAAAGAAAACAATATGTGGAACTTTACTGATCCACGCTTTGCACACCCAATCGGTTACTGCTCAGAAGCCTGTATTAAACAGGAATTGAGTTGGGTTGAAAAGCGGATGAAAATGATTGCTTTCTAAAACAGTACCTAGATCAGCCCCTCAGCAATGGGGGGCTTTTCTATTGCTGTATTACATTTAGGACAAAAAGCAGAACCTCTTGGTGCTGGCATCTTGCAACTAGGACAAAAGACCGCCATTGCAGCCAATGATGTCAAAGTATTTGAGCCTTCACTCAATTCAGTTAGCGCCCAAACAAGCGCATCCATGCGATCTGGGGATTCCTTTGATACGCCAGGTTCCCATTCACACATTTGATCTTCTAATTCCGAGAAGTACTGCGTGTGGTGTACGCGACCTTGTTCATACAAGGATGCGATTGGTTCTGCTCGGACTGCCTTACCTCTTGTTGCGGTTACTTTCTTAACAGGTATGTTTGGATTTACCTGCCGTAATAGATGAACTACCAAATCGCCGCCGTTATTCGTTTCTGCGATGATGCGGTCTGCTTTATGTAGTTCAAAACTAGATACTGCTTTTCTTGCCCAAGCATCGGGGCTTGCTTTGATAGTGTCATCGGACAAAATGTAGTAATGCCCATCGGCACTAACGCCAGCGGTAATGATTCCAGTAAAGTCAGAATCCTCGCCAGAAGTAACAGCAGGGTCAATACCGACAACAACTCTAACCATCGGCGGAATCTGATCTGGATTGATGCGAGCGTTATCAATAGTCGCTCTAGTCCAAAGAGCGCCTGGGTTGTCATCAAGCACCATTCCGTAAAGTTCTTGCTGGCCTAATCTGGTTCCAGCGTAACGGGCTTGCATTTCAACCAAAGCGTTCTGCGAAAGGTTTTCAGCATTGTCAAATGTAGAGCCGCGGGTAATTACGGTTGATTCGCGCTTTATCAAATCTTTAATCAGTTTGGTTGGTCGCGGTGTTGTGGTGATAATCGTCTGAGGATGATCGCCTAAGCGCAAACCGAATTGCAGTTGGTTCCAAGTATCTTCATATTGCCAGGCGGCTAACTCATCGCACCAAGCATAGTGAAACTGCGGGCCACGAAGAGAATCAGGCGTATCGGCCGAAAAAGTTTGGATAATTGAGCCATTCTTCAGCGAGATAATGCCGTTGGCTTTGTTCCAATCCTTTACCGCATCGTATTCGCGCAAAACATTTAGAATTCCAGATACACCTTCAACGCAGACATTTCTAACATCTGAGAAGGTACGGGCAACTATTGCGCAGCGAATCCCGTCATTGCGGATCGCTTTCGCCGCTAGGGTTTCCGCTCCCAACCTCGTTTTGCCGAATCCCCGACCCGCCATCACTAGCCAATTCGACCAATTCCCCGTTGGAGGTAGTTGATTCGCTCTCGCTAGGCCCAATGTCGGATGATGCCACTTCAAGTATCTCGCTGCGGTTAATCCTGGATTCAAGTTCGTTGGTGATTCGAGTGATTGCTTCATCTATGGTTTCGCCGCTTCCTACGACTGCCGTTCTTGATGTCGCATTGCCTTCTAGCAGTTCGACCTTATCAATTAAAATGCCAAGCGCCACTACGGATTCCCTAGCGGTTAAATTGTCATAGTTTTGATTTAAGTGTTCAAAGATTTTATCGCGCAAATTCCTAAGTCGGACTTTAAACTCTTCTCGGACTTCAGGTACGAGTTCTGCTGCGGCAATTGCTATATCGCTTTTTATGGCTCCAGTATCGGAGTTTTCGTCAATCCATCTATGTAAGGTTGCTTCACCTATGCCTAATTGCGCGGCAGTTTGCTTAATGTTTCCATTGTTGGCTTCAAGCGCAACTAAAGCATCAGCGCGTTGTTGTTCGGTGTAAGCCATTACCTTATCTTACAGGATTTTGTGTAAGCGCGAGCCTGGCATCTAGTAGGTCATCAACGCTAGAAAGATATGTTTGCCTTTGGTGATAAGTCAGGCGATTTCCATAACGGTCTTGTAATTTTTCCCGCAAGAAAGATAGTGCTTCGTCAATTTCTTCGAGTGTGGCTTCGGCGGTAATCATAACCTCATCCTGGGTACACGCCAACCAATTGTACAAAATATAACTGAAAACAAGTCAAACCGCAAATCTCTTTAAGTGCTTGAGGGTTCTGCGGCGATCGTGAGCCTTCTGTAACTTATCAAGATCATACTTGCCATCTTCGCACTCTATCTGATCTTCCATGATCCAGTTATACACGGTGCGATTAGTTACCTTGTACAAAAGACTGGCTTCAATAACGCTTATCTTACGCATCTAACATCTTGCCAAGTAAGCGCCATTTAGTTGAATCCCATGATGTATCACAAACTCTACAAGTGATAACGCTTGTGCGCATTTGCGGATTGATCTTTAGTTTGGAATTGCAACGGTTGCCATCTTCATCAACAGTTGGGCATGAGCCAATCATAATATCTTCGCTCTTGTTACCTAAAACAAAATTGATTGTATTGCTGGTTTCAATGATGTCTTTGGTTAGTTCTTCAAGATTATCGTAGTTGTGATAAGTCCATTCAGAACGGTTAATGTGATATTCACAAGTAATCGTAATGCGGTTTTGCTCATCACCCCTAAAGGTAATCTTGGTTTCTTTGCGAATGACTCTTATACGCGATTCATGTTTCATCAATGGTTGGCTGATCCCGCCAGTACGCAAATGCAGAGTTTCTAATCTAACAGGTATTGGGGGAGTTTTACTGCTTTGAACGCGCTCGCCGTAGCCTTGAGATGGCAACATCTCTTTTTCAAGACTGTAATAATAGTTAGGAAATTTATGCAATTGGTCTATTGCAAAATTCCAGCAGTTATTACAAATGTTGCGTTCAGAAGTTCTACGGCAGTTAGCGCATTTCATTTATTTTGTGCGCTTCACCTTTAATGTTTCAACATCTTCAAGTGAGTAATAAACATTTTTGCCTTTTTTCTCAACCCACGCCAATTGCTTACGGTGCTGCAATTGATGCAGGTTGTTGGCAGTAACGCCTAAAATCGCGCAAACCTTTTTAGAGTCAATTAGTTCCAAGGGCTGTATTCCTCTTCTTGCTTAGGCTTCTGGCGTTGTTGAGCCTTGATAGGTTCTGAAATGTCAGTAGTCGTAATGTTGTGAGCGATCTTTGTTGTGCCATCTTTGGCTATGTATTCAGCAATTTCCATCTCGCCAGTAATCTTTAATTG
>Ga0208257_1000153_pt1 | contig 23814 bp, 48 predicted proteins | sample CryBogCBH10Sep07_FD_184610 | JGI IMG/M metagenome (GOLD analysis project Ga0208257, IMG submission 184610) | Freshwater microbial communities from Crystal Bog, Wisconsin, USA - CBH10Sep07 (SPAdes) | ecosystem: Environmental > Aquatic > Freshwater > Lake | place: Crystal Bog, Wisconsin, USA... | reverse complement strand
TATTTATGTAAGTGAAAAATCAGTTGAGCCTACTGATATGCATTTTTTTAATGACATGAACAAAAATAATTCAGAAGAAGTAATTCTTTATGATTTGATTAATTTAATTCATCAATCGGCATCAAGCACATTTGGTTTTAAAAAATCTGATATGTCTTTAGATAGAATTAATTATAGAACTTTTGAAGAGGGGCAATATTTTCATTATCACATAGATCAATGTGGAGAGGGTGGAGAAATATACACTGCCTTACTATACCTTAACGACGATTATGAAGGTGGCGAAATTGTTTTCTATGATATAGAAACAGGACGGGATGGGCCATTTGAAGCCTTCTTACCAGCCCCTGGAACACTTTTATGTTTTAAAGGTGATCACACATCTCCTCATGAAGTGCTTCCAGTACTTTTTGGCAGAAGAGCAAATATAGCTATGAATTTTCGTTTGCTTGATAAATAAGGAATAAAAATGCAACCAAAAATAATTGAAAATTTTATTAGTAAAGAAATGTGTATTTATATAAATGATTATTTTTTAAATAATGTAAAATTAGATCAACAAGGATATTCAAATATATACGTAAACAAATATTTACCTTTTTATGACGATTCTTATTTACTTAAAACTTTAGATAAAAAAAATTCTAAACAAGCACTATTTTATGATACATTAAATCTTTTACAAAAATCAATAAAATTACAATTTAATTTTTCAAAAGATGAACTAGATTCGGAATTTTTTAATTATAGAAATTTTGGACCAGGACAAAACTTTAAAGATTATCATATAGATGATTATGGGAATGTGGGAAAGCTTTATACTGCATTATTGTATTTGACAGATGACTATGAAGGCGGGGAGATTACTTTTTATGATGGGGGGCCAGAAGAAAAAGACAAATCAGTTACTTATCGCCCCAAAGCAGGTAGTTTATTTTTATTTGAAGGTATAGATCCGCATTCAGTAAACCCAGTTATATCTGGCAGAAGAGCACTATTTTCTATGAATAATAGAACCCCAGGCCTAACAGAATATTTAACTCTATAAAATGCGGCGTTGATGAACTTGATGGAACATGGGGACAAAGTTAAGGCATAAAATGTCTTAAATTATATATAGCAAGATCCGCATAAACATATCTATTACCAGATGTTACTGGTTTTGTGTAATGATTTAAGTGAGGATGTATTTTAAATAATATTAAATCTCCTGGATTAGGTTTATATTCAAAAGATTGATCGGGAAAACATATCTCACCGCCCTCAAATTCTCCAAAATATAAAGCTATTTTATAATGAGCAATGATTCTTTGTCCTCCTTCTCCATAATATGGATCTGAAGTTTGTATATCCGCATCTTGACCTTTTGTTAATCTATAAAAATTTGGTATCTTATAGGTCCAAAAAATTGGTGATAAAAGATCTAATACTGGTTCATGAATATCTTTTTCTATTATAGCTGGACTAGCTTTATCCGACCAATATTTATTTGCATTATTTTGATGCCAATCTTTTTCTGATAATAAATTAAGTGCATTAGTATATTTATCAACAACATCTTTATTTAAAAAATTTTTATAAATAAAAAGATATTCATGTATTTGATTTATTGCGGGGTTGTTCCTAAATGGTACTTCTCCATTCATGTATAAATGAATATCTTTGGGAAATAGGCTCATGGTATAATTATAGCATTCATTATTATAAGGATGATAAGGGGCAAACAATGAGCGAAAACTGGAACCAGATCAAAGGATCGGATAACCCGATCTTAAATACCATAGGCAATATCTGCGGGAGAATATCAGCTATATTCCTAAAGCCTCATATGTGGTGGGGAACTATGTGGGAATGGGATGCTACAGAGGATATAGATAAAGAAGATTTGGATATTTAAATATGAATAAATTGGCGGGGATGCCCAAAGGTCTAATTGCTATCCTTATAGGAGAGATAATCATAGTAACCCTAATAAAGGTATATGTAAGATGACATTAATCATATTACTTACCATATGGTATATAACTAAGCTATATTATACACATTCATTTAAGATCAATATAGTCAAATCAGACTTATTAGATTTAAGATGTTCAAGTTGTGGTAGACCCATATATCGCTCTATCGAGCATATAAGGGCTACAAATTATTGTACGGATTGTGCATAGTCCCGTCCCCAATACCCATAGATAACCCTTCATAGAGCCATATAGAGCCTATAGAAGTGGAGTATAGTGGAGCATAGTGGAGAATACATATACCCTTATCCACAATTTATACACAGGTTATCCACAGATATAGATATCATGTAATAAACCATATAATATAAGGCGTGTCAAATCGTAATATAGTTATCCACAGGTATATCCACATGTACACATAAAATTATATGTGTCAAGTGTTTATGTGGTCATATGTGGTCATATTTTATATGCTACACAAAAATGGACAAAAATAGACAGAATGTCTATATAAATGTCCATAAGTGTTTATGTTTCTTTAGTTTATTATACATATTGTTTGATTATTGATATGTTTTATATAGGGTATATTACCAGTACTTGTTGGGAGATTTGGGGTGCCATCGTAATGTCCCGCCCACAACTTCGTGGAGATTTTTAGCCCCCATCGTAATCCCATTTTTAAAGGCATTCGCTCACGCAAAAATTAGTACAAATCGGACATATGGGATAAAAAGAAAACCTCCACAGGACCCGAACCCGTGGAGGTTATAATGGACTTGGCAGATTTGCCTGAACGCCCTATCTCGTTGTATAATTATACCACTGCATTTATAGTCTTGTCAACTGAGTTATAGTATCCCTCTGATCCACAAGCACAGTAATAGTTGCCTGGTGCATCTGAGCACTCCCAACTATGGTTATGGCTCATACTAACACCTCAACAAATTGATTAAGTTCGAATGTCATACTTCCAACTGTGACTGTATTATTAACTAAGTTAATCTCTTTATATTCATATTGCTCTTCGTGATTAACTGGACCTACATATAAGCCATAGCCTGTTTCCGAATCCCGCCCGTGCTTCGTCAACTGGTCAACGATGATGCGGGTGGCATATGATGTGTCACCCTTGATACGGGGCATAGCGGCCTTGATAGCCTGCTGCATGATAGCCACAGATTCATCGCCATCCCAATGGGCATACACGTTAATATTTTGGGCGGGGTTATCAGTAGTGATGATTGTATAATTAGTTCTTGCTCCCATTATTCTGTCTCCTCATAGTATAGATTTACGATATCCATTAGTTCATTACATAGTGCGATTTCATCACGCATAGTAGCCAACTTGGCTCTAGACAATACATCTATATAACTTAAAACAAGTCTTAGATATCTACGCTGCTCTCTAACAGGTAACCTGTTAATATGGTCAGCGATAAGTTCTAAATTAGACTCTGCGTTAAGTAACATATCATTAGTCTGTTTAACATACTTTTGGTTTATACTTTGCATAAGTCCCCTATCCTATCATATTCTAACGAGTTTGTCTAGTGCTCTCACTATTTGAGATGGAGCTTTTACTCCACCTTTACAATTACAATTGGACATGTGCTTTTTGCAATCCCCGCACATGACGTAACCAATACGTACCCCCAGCTTGTCCAGCCCATACAATGTACGAGAGACTCGGACTGGGGGTAGTTCTTGGTAAGGGTTTACGTTAAAGGGGTTGAGACTACCTTTGAACGCTCCTTTGGAGCCTTAACAGGATAGCCTGCAGCCTGTAGGGCCAGGACCATATCCTTGCTAAAGCGACCACGAGCCCCTGGTGTAAAGCCCTTTGAAACTAGGAATTCACGTGGGGACTGTGCTGGTGTTGTTTGTACTGCTGTTGACTTTGCTTTTGTTGCCATATTATTTTGCCTCCATTAGTTGTTGGTATTCTTCTTCATCTAATTCGTCGCAATGTACGACGAAACCCTTTCCTACAATCCATTCACGGACTGATTCATATAAGTCATCCCACCCGTATTCAAGTGAGAAGATATGATTCTCTTCGATTATGATAGCCATAATCTCATCAGGCTTCTTGCGCCATAGATACTCAGGTTCCATATCGTTATAGTCCATCTCACACAAACTTAGCAACGTATAATAAGTTGCATAGTCAGCAATGGCGGGACGGTAATTGCCACCTGAGTTTGAGTACTTATCCATAGATACATTCATATCTACTAGAATGTTAATACGGTCCTGTGATGTAATTTCCATGGGCGTTATCCTACCATATAAAGGGACTGCTCGTCAAATTGACGGGCCATGTCAAGAATATGCTCAGCAGTCTCTATAGCCCCGTTATAATAAGAGTCTGATTCAAAATACTCATCTTCTGAAACTGGGATATTGTTTTGAGCATCCTCAAGATCTTGTTTTAAACTAATTATATGTAAATTGATATATTCAATTAGTGGATCATTCACTCAAAGATCTCCTTAATTAGTTCTGTGTGTAAAACTTTGACACCCTTATATTTATTTAAGACCTTATTCATCTTGTCATCATATGCACATGTTAGTTCCATCTGGTTATCATGTAGCATTTCTACCTCTACCCCGTGCTTCCAGGCCTCTACCATTAATGCTCCCGCCGTTTGGCGGGAGCCAGCATCAATTGTAACAATAGCCATTATCGCTCCTCATAGTTAATTAAGACATAATCAGAAACATCAAGGTCACCATCATAGGAAGATACATTTATGCTATTTTCTAGCAAGGTTTGTAGTGCATCTTCATCAGTTAGATCAACTGTAACTGTGCCTGAGATTTCTATTGTTGCAACAAACTCAACATCTTTAGTTAAAGAGATATTAAAGAGTTCTGCAATCTGGAGGAGTGTTCCTTGATCCCCAGATTCAAGATAGTTTTCCTTGATAATATCTTCAAGTGCAACTGCTTTCTCATAGTCATTGAGAACCTGCTTTGCATCTTGTCTTGCTCGGTTCATATCCCAATCAAGTTCTACTGTTTTAATAGTTACATACTCAGCCTGACCATTTACAATCTTCTTGTAAGTAACCAAAGCATTTGGGTTGTAAATATCGGCGGGATTAGTAAGAGTTTCCATTTCATCTTCTTTCTTAGTAGTTATAGGAGTAATTGTAGCACCTACCACTGACAAAGGTTCCAAGACACGCCCGCAAGGGCATGTGATGTTTGTCACAGTGGCGGGAAATCCAAACTTATCCGATGTAGTAAGTTCAATTAAACAATCACAATAGTCTGGATCACAAGCATATATATATTTAGTTGATATTAAATCCATTATACATTTGCCTCCACTGGGTGAATTGAACAACCTTCTTCTGATGTGCCGAAGCCACAGGTGGAGCATACATCATTTTCGCAATCTTCGCAATACCCCATAGTATTATATTCATCACATTCATTGCACTTGGTCTCATATTCAGATTGGCTAATGATTTCTCCACGGAGAAATTCCCATTCCCCACCCCAGCCTGTCTCTTCTTCAAAAGACAATGTAAATAGTAGGTCGGGATACTGAGATGATAGTTTAATTAGTGCTTCATCTGCTACACCCCAAGCAGTCTCAAAGTTATAATATACAACTAAGTTATCACCATTCTCAGTTGGCCCTTCCATATATGTATTAGGATGCTTATTCTCATCAGATACGGCTACATCCCATTTAACACCCCAGTTACGGATATTCCAGTTATACCAAGAGTTGTCGGTCTTAGATTTTTCCTGTAGGTCTGACCACCAATCGGGGTCAGACATATCTTTATCTGAGCGAACAGGTTGTTGCTTATATGCTTCAAGGTCGGTGGGAGCAACAATGTTGCGGAAAGAAAAGACGGGATTAGAGTATTTAAGTTCTTTAGTATTAAACTCTAAATCACCTATAGCAGATACATAATCTACAAATGGTTGATTAAGTTGAGATACTAACTTAGTTATAGATTCAGGATTACCTTCAATTGTAAGACCATTGAATACCCAGTTTGGCATTATATTTCCTTTGTTCGTAGTTATAAGGCATATTCTAGCATACCCCACTGACATTTGTCCACATAGCCTATACTTGTTTAATCGTAAAGGGTTTGACATATATCTTCATAATGTCTATATTCAGGAGATTTTTATACTCGTTCGTAATTGTGATTTTACTCACACCCGCGCCCCCATCACTTACATTTTGTCAAGTGATTATTCAGCGTGTCGTGTGCAAAGTTTGATCGCACCTGGATTTCAGCTTTGCACTTTGGACATATTACAACTTTTTTATTTTCCATGCGATTCTAACGGGACTTGAACCCGCAACCTCTACCGTGACAGGGTAGCGATCTAACCAATTGATCTATAGAATCAAGAGAGGTGAGGGGCTTTCGCCCCTCACGATTTATTAAGCGGTTAGTGATAACACTTGCTTAACAATTTTATTTTTTTCTGCCGTGATAACAGGATCAAATCCTGAAGCAGAATAAACGAGAGATTCGTTAGAACCTTTACGAGCAGTGCGGAAGTAATCAAGACGCTCAGTTAGAGCATTAACAACGCCCCATGCTGTACCCTTGATATTAGCATTAGTAGGAGAGTTATGGTACAACTCATCAAGCAGGACAACTTTATTTTCCCACTTAGTGATAGCACCCTTTTTATCTTCTTCTGGCTTAGGATAAAGAGTGTTGATGATCTTGCTAAATTGTGCATTCGTTACTTCACGAGTGAACAATTCGTTAGCCTGCTTAGAGAACTCATCGAAGTATGCAACCGACATACCTAGAGCCTCACGAGCAGCAGCGATCTTGCCATCAACAGTAGCGGTGTGGCGAATCTTGAAAGATTGCTTAGCCTTACGCATAGCGAAATTAAGTGTATTTTGGCACTTAACACGCACAGGCGTGATACCTGCTTGAATAGCGACAGAACCATCGTGTGAAGTGTGAACAACTAAATAAAGATTAGTTATATCATTAGCACCAGATGGATCAAGAACTAATTGGTTAGGAATAGACCATGAGCCATAAACTACACGACCATTCTTGAATGAACCAGCAGAGTCAATTTTGACTTCTGGATTAGAGTCATGAAGATTCTGTGCGAATGCAAACAAATCTTCATTCTGCACTTCTTTATAGCGTGAGCCTACTGTGGCAAGAACATCTTTCTGCCCGTCGGTGTAAGGGTTATCACGCACGACAAGATAAGATTCTGTAACCATCTTATAGTCGGGGACTAATTCGGAAATAGGCTCAAGGCGTACATTCCAATTAGATAGTTTAGCAGCATCCATAATTTCTGATACTGTTGGGGTTTCTGTATCTGCATCGAAAATCTTATTTGCATAAGAGTGCCATGCAGGATTAGAGCGGGAATCCACAAGAGCGAATGATACAGAACCATTCTCTACTTCGGACTTATGAGCGGTGTTGTTCATATGAACCTTCTTTCTGTTGTTGAAGCCTTATTCTAACATATGCCACTGACATTAGTCAAATCTATTTAATACGGAGAGTCTTAACAAAAGCGACAAATGCGACAATCATTACAATCGGTGAGATTAAAATCACAAAAGGGACTATAAATAATGCGAACATCTGAGAATTATACAATGTTTGACTGGTCATTGTCAAACTCAGAGATTTGGGAGTGTCTTCGTAAAACGGACATTTCGGGCGGCCGCGCCCCGCATCTGCAGCTTTGTCAAATTAAAATTAAGCGGGTGGTCTAAGGCTACTTAGACACTTACCTGTTATCACTCACGACCCGCTAATTATTTATTTACGCAGATGTTTTTACCATTGCAAAACGATTTTGTCCATTTGCTAAACGCAACTGAACTCGTGTTACTTTATTTGAGATTGGTGCAAACTTTGTGATGCGACCTGTAACACCTGTGCGAGATGTTGTGAATAGATCACCGATCTGATATGTGTATCCTTGTAGTGTCATTGTTTTTTCCTTTTCTATATTCGGGTTATAGTGTGAGCCAGTTTAGCGACTTGGCTCAGGTCGTTACTTATTTAGAGATATGAAGCGATTGACTTCATAGTTGAGGCAGAAACATATTCCTCGTCGGTCATACGCAAGATGTTAAGTGCATTGGTGATTTCTTCTCTTGCAGAAGTAATGTGATGCTCATACACAACCTCGAAATCACGCTTTGGCTCTACTGGGAATCCAGCCAAGTTAGTTGGAACATCATAGTCAATGTTCACTACATTATTATAGTTTCGGTATGCTACACGGAAGTTAGTTGCAACTGCGATATTTGCAACTGCATAATTCTGCAACTGGGTTTGATATTCTTTCCAAGAAACTTGATACGCTTCCTCGTTTGCTTGTGATGTTGCAAGTTTAGCCTCTAATTCTGCTAACTTTGATTCTAGTGCAGCAATTACTTTTGGTGTTGCTACTTTAACGGAGATTGCTCTAGCCATTTGTTTTCTACTTTCTATTCGGGTTTGTTGTTTGAGAGATTATTATAGCACCCCCCACCGACATTGGTGGGGGTAGCCGATACTTATTTAATTAAGCAAGTGTAACTGTTGTAAAACGCTCTACGCCGTCTACATCAAGCAAGACACGAGTCATTGTGTCGCTGATAGGCTCAATAGCCTTGATAACGCCAGTTACCTTTGACTTCTGTGTGGTAAAGAGGTCGCCTACTTGATATGTATTTGTTCCGATTGTCATTGTTTTTTCCTTTTCTGTTGTTGTTAGGTGGTATTTTACCATAGTGAACCAACCTTTGTCCAATTCACTATGGGCGTGTCTGGTGTGAGTTACCTCACACCAATTCTTCTTCATCTAAGTATTCATCTTCTGAGCACCAAGCTTCAAGATGGTGGCTTTCGATGATCGCATAAGCAGGTGCATATTCCTCGCCACGCCATAAGACGCCATCAGGCAATTCGATATTACGATCCAGGTCTTCTTCCCAGTATGCGTCAATAGCATCTATGCAAGGTTGAACCATTGAAGTCGGAACGGGTGGATAATGATTAGCACTTAAGTGCATAGCAATAGCACTTTCCATATCTAATCCAAGTGTTCCATCTGCTAATTCTGTTGCCATATTTATTCCCATTTAATTATTTACCTTTCGGGCGATAGAAGTTTTTTGTATACATTTTGCCATCAGGCATAGTTAGATTATAGGTCGCATATTCATTAGCGAACCCCCAGTCTACACATCTAGCGAAAGAGTTAAACGCTTCGAGTGCATCGGCTAATTGGATAGTATGATGCGGGGCTTGACCATCATAGGCGGTAGTGAGTTTATACATTAGTCATTCTCCTTTGTTTCCCATATTGTAGCAGGAGCCACCGACATTGTATTCCAAGTGGCTTCTTTATAGTCTTCCCACAATTTATCTAATTCATTAAGCATAGTAAGCCAATTCTGTTAAGAGATGAGCATAGCCATCTTTATCTGATTTAAGAGATAATTCGCAAGCATTACATTCCCACGCATAGCGAACAGTACGACCAGTACCAAGTGTAGCAATACACATATGGGTCATTTTTTGAGAGCATACTGGGCAATAGGCAGAAATTTCCTGCCCTAGCCCACCAAGTTTAATAGTCATATTAGTCCACCAATTCTGAGTCAATACCTACATAAACAGTAGTCCAAAAATCTTCTGGAATAAATCTATGCACAGATGGATTATAAGTAGGGCGAACCTTGCAAGCAAACGCAAGATAACCTTCGGGTGTTGAGTGTTCCATATCTCTACGGAAATCTGCATATTGGATTATGCCTTGTCCTTGTGAGGACTTTACATATTTGCCTTCTAGGGCTTGTGAGATTAGCATAAGTGCTACCTTCTTTCTTTGTTTCTAATAGTTGGAATTATACACGACACCACCGACATTTTTCTACCTACTAGCCAGTAATTCCACATTTTGAGACGCTCAGGTTATGTGAGTTGGCTCACATCTGATTAGTCAGAGTTTTTTATGACCATTCGTAACGGCGTGTCGGCTTGACGGGCGCGGCCCTGCATCTTTATGCATTGCATTGCATATTTAAACAATGGGCCCACCCTTGGACCCATTGCATTCTCTCTACCCGTCGCAGCTAAAATTTATGATCTATATTTAAATTTTCAAAAGCTAACATTGCAGCAAATTCAATTTCTTCAATGGATGCTTCGGACCAATCTAAATAATCACCTTCATCAATTTCATCTTGTACAAGTAGCGCAACGTCCATTGTTACGCCAAGATAATCAGAAATAATTTCTGTAAAAATGTTTTGGCCCTGTAGTTTAGTTTTCATCTTCGATCCCTTCGAATGCTCCGAGTTCACGCATTTCTGACATCATATGATTAAAATCAGATTCACTCATCAGAACCTGTGTCATATTAGTTGCAACGCCTGCAGTTAAAATTGCAGTGTACTTCATTAACAATTGCAAGACGGCAGGATTAAAATCAGTTTGTTGTGCAATTTCTGCAGCAACTTCCATTGACTCATCAGCATAAACAGCATTAGAGCAGGCCTCTTGGATAGCAAGGGCGGTAGAGATATTTGACATATTAGTATTCCTTTTTGTATTTTGTTTTACGGGTATATTTTTTCTTGTTGCGGATGGGCGTAGCAGAATTGCTACGCCTTAACTCCTGTATACGGCGGACTTTATCAGACAATTTCGATAACGGCTTCGCTAGCATTTTCATTTACTTCATAGAGTTTTGCAACTAATAGAGACGGAGAAGTTACATTACCGATTAACTCTCGGACACAATCTTCATTCATAGAAATAAAGATCTGAGCGGGCACCATAGAAATTCGCTTTGCCATAGATGACTCAGGCTTTACCTTTGAGACATAATTAATTCCATTAACTGTGAAAGGGTAAGCATTCCAGTTTGTTGTATCGAGTTCGTGCATTTTCATATTATTTTCCTTCTTTCGGGTTTGAGGTTGTTATTGTATCAGATAGCACTGACATTGCTTCAAGGCGTGACTCTTCACGCTTGTTTTGGACATAAGTTTTAAATTCGTCTAGATTCATATATATCACCCTTCGTCATATTCTAGAGACATTGGAAAGGCATCGCTTGAGTCTGCCCACCCATACATTCCCATTTCTTGCTGATCATAGCATTCAGGGCAGACATAGTCATCGCCATAAATGTCATACTCTTCCTCAGAGTAAAAAGTTTGGCTTGCACCACAAATTTCATAGTATAAGCAAGCAACTTCAAAAGTAGTTTTATTAGTCATTATTTGACCTCCTCTAGTGTTAGGCAAAGTGGGTTGCATTCGCAATAATCAAAATCAAAATCACCATCAGGGCTAACCCAGCCAGTGATACCTTGACCATAGCAGAGATCGCAATTTTTAAAAGTGCATTCCCAGCAAGTAGTTGCCCCAGTATAAGGAGCGTCATATACGGAAATCTCTCCGCAGGATTTGCCACACTCTTGGCAATTTATTTTTAGTGAAGTCATTTTAACTTCCTTTCTTTTGTTTAACGGATTTATTATAGCAGCGCCCACTGACATTGGGCGGGATTTGCCTAAATGCAGAGAATACACTCACACTTAGGGGCATTTCCACCCAATAGGATTTTTAATAAGGCTATACGCTGAGGCGTAGATAAGCCATAAGAAGAAGTACATCCACCATTGTTAAATTCGTGAACGATTTGATTTTCTAATTTAGCGGAAATTCCAAGGGTTTTTCCGATATTTACTTTATTTAGTGTAGTCATTTTTGACCACCTTTCTTTATTGTTTAACTATCGTTATTCTAGCATACTTTTTTGCTACTATCGAGTATACTCAGGAGTATCTTAAATATTGAGACGCTCAGACTATGTGATTAAATTCACAAATCTCGGGAGAAATTCGGACATATCGTAACAAAGGGTATAAATCGGGCCGCGCCCCTGCCCTGAAGTAAGTATTTTATACCCACTTCAGAGCATTTTTTATTTATTTAAAATCTTTGAAAATATCTTCAACGATTTTAATTTGTTCATCTGTTAAATGATCTAGCTGGATTGCATTTGCAAAATTAAAAATGTCTTCCATTATTTTACATCCGCCATTTCATCATTTCCATAGCAAGCCAATTCAAAACGATTTGGCGAGAAGTTGGGATTATCTGCAAAGAAGAAATCCGAGAAGTCAATTACTAGATCGTGAAAAACTTCTGAGTCAATTCGGTTTTTATTTTCGTGCAGAATATCTGCTACATTTATGTAGTCTTTACGGCTCATCATTTATTTATTTCCTATCGTGTGTAGTGGTGGGTTAGTTTAATTGAGGATTTTAGCCAAGCAATATGATGCGGGGCGTGTACTAAGTGCGGGGCATAGTAGTGTGCTTTAGTTATGAGGTGTAGCATTAGAGATCGAATTCCTCATCAAACTCTACTTCACTATCCTCTATATCTTCAATAGAGATTTCATTATTAACCTTAGCATTTTCAGCCTCGGTTTCTTCTGCTAGTAGCAGGTCAAATACATCAGGCTCGATAGCCCAAGGGTCAAACTTTTTTTCGAATGAGTAAGTCATAGTCATTTAGTTATCCTTTCCAATAGTTTTTAAATCTTGATACATAGCATACACTAAGTAACACATTGGCACAAACGCTAGTGCCATAACAGTACGGACAATATAGGTTAGAATAATCATTAGTTATTTACCTCCACTGTGAAGTAACAACGGACATTACCTTGTCCGTTAGTAGTCTGCCAAGCACGCAGACCTTTACTAAATACTACTGATTCTTTACAGAATAAGCAGGTAGTAGAATTAGCAGGGACAGTGTGCAAACTATGCACTTTATTTATAGTGTTCATATTATGAACCTTTCTTTAATTCGTTAGCCTTGTGCTAACTATTTTCTTGGCTAGTGTTATTTGCTGTTTATTTGCTTAGGCTCACCTTTCGGATTATTTGCTAAGGCTCAACAGGCTCAACTAGGATTTTTCTTTATTTAATTTTATAACTGGAAGTCTAGCATACTATTGCTAGGAAATCAAGCCGACACGCCGTGCCTAGAGTGTGATTCCGCTCACATCTAGACAATTCCGACATTCTATCAGAATTCGGGCGGGTGAAGTGTATTCCTGATCTACTAGGACAGGCACCTTGCAGGTAGGGCAGTCGAGATATTCGACATATGAAACAGTGATCATTTTCTGATCCTTTCTTGTTAATCACCTTGATTAACTTTCTAATACCTTAAGTATGGCAGAAAAATCCCAAAAAATCAAGTCGCAAAACGGACATATCAGGACAAATTGAAATTTATTTTTTCTTTGACTGGTCATTTGTGTCCGAAATGTCCGAATTGATTAGACAAATGGGCACACTATGTCTAATTGTTTTTTGCTTTGAAACGTGGATCATACAAATAAAAAAAATATTAACATTTTCTGAATTTGAAATACGACGTAGGGGGTACAAAAATAGTTTGTGATATAATTATGATCTAAGGAATAGGTGTACATAATGATTGATTTTACTAATTTTGAAAAAGTAAATGATGAAGCTTATGTTTGGCGTAACTTTATAGGGGATGAATTAACAAATGATTTATTTGCCGAATCAGAATTAATATCTAAAGCACCTGCTGGAGTAGATGATAGAAATGGTTACGCAAGAGAAGATAGGCCAGGAGACAAAATACAACTACTTCATGGAAAAGTAGATCAAAGAATTGTTGATAAAGTAAACAATTTTTTTAAAGATACCATATACGATATTAGATATTTTTTACATTGGCATGCTCCAAAAAATGTTTGGTTTGCTGTGCATAGAGATGAAGAAGCACCAGACCCAACTCCATTAAAAAAAGCATGGGGTGGAGTATTGTATCTTGCAGATATGGACGGTGGAGAATTATTTTACCCAATAAATAACACTTGGTTTAAACCAGGTAAAGGGGATTTAGTTTTACATACAGCATCTATTGCGCATGGGGCTGTAGAAGTAAATGGAGACAATAAAAGATTTATTACCTTTGTAGTGTATGATAAAACTCAACCAGTAAATCCAGATAATCATCTTTCTATGGAAGAAGAATCAAAAATAACATGGAAAACTATTCAAAATTCAAAAGAATGGCTTAAATCTGATATTGGTACAAAATGGAGAAAAAAATATAATTTTGGGATGGTTGATTAATAATGGGTATCGTAAAAAACATTGTTGATACATATAAGTGCAATTACTGCTATCGTATAGGATCTTATACTGACTGGGTAGATGGCATTGAAATATCTGTATGCCTAAAACACCTAACGGAGCATAATTCAGGATGAATACATGCACTACTAAGTATTGTGCTAATGTAGCTAAATTTTTGATGATTAAAAACGGGGATACCGTAAGATATTGTTTACCTTGTGTTCAAAAGATTAAAGAATCAAGTGTTAAAAAACTTGTGAAAAGTTAAAGTACATATAATACGTTTAAAGAAGCCTTCAATTTTAGCTTCAATCTCTAGATCTTTTCTAGGTACTTCTATATGATGTGAATGAAAATGCGGGGACATCATTTGTTTTGAAAAGTGTCTAGGTGACATATTAACTCCTTGGTAAAAATACTCCTATAAAATGATCATCTTGATCAGAATTAGGATCTATCTGATACTCTATTGTATCAACAATAAAGTATTTTTCCAAGATAGGCACGATATCTTCAAATGTAAAATCTATCCATGTTCTTGAATGAATAATAAATCGGCGGGAGTGTAGCGACAGCTCTCTCAATATTTCATGCAGCTCATCAGGATGTATATGCTGCAACACTAATGAGCATAATATCTCATCATAATTCCTTATAAGGACGCTATCTAGGTTATCCAATAATATAAGCTTATTAGAATTACGTGTTTCATCTGGTATAAACTTAAGCATATTAGGATAGTCATATCCATATACGACTTCATATTGATCAATAAGGTACTTTAAATTACGCCCCGCCCCACATCCGAAATCTAATATAGATCCTGCATGTCGCAAATGATTCATAACCTCGCCATAGACAGGCATATTGATCGCATCGCCCTTATATCCTGTAAGGATTGCATCTAGGGCTTCATCATGATCTTCTAAGTTTTCCCAGAATCCAGACATTATAGAGGTCTCTTTAATATAGCACTATCAAATGTAAGATATATGTCCTTGTTTTCATTTTTCGGCTCACTCATTTTTCTTGCCATATATTCTTTTTGTTCTTGTTTAGATATTGACCAGTTACGAATTAAGAATATAATCATAGTAACAGCACCTAGTACCTGAATAGTATTATGTGGAAGAATAAGACCTAGTGGAACCAATATTGCAAATAAAGTTATATCGAGTTTAAGTCTTTTCTTGGATGTGTTATCTCCATGTGACAATTCATGCATAACACTCTGCATTTGTTTATTTCCTCTGCGATTGTTTTCCATGCGTATCTCCCGCCTTTTACCATGTCTGCGACATGTACTTTTTTACCCGATTTGGTTTTGTACTTGTTCTCTGGATTAAAATGATCAAATGATAACGCTGCTGGATGAGAGTTATATCCGCAAATCTCGCAACCTGCGGTCATTTTAATTTTATCTATTCGTTTCCGAATTTCTTGCGGAGTCATAGGTGCGATTCCATATAGCCCTATTATATCAATCTTCAAATTTCAAAGCTGGATCTGGACCCAGAACTTTACCTTCCGCATGTAATTTTTCTAATTCATCCATTTTATCTGGATTTTGTAGACTTATCATCATAGCTAGCAAATCATATATTCTTAACTGCTGAATATAAATACCTGCGATCATTTCTTGAAATGCTTGTATCTGTTCGTCGCTCATTTGAGATTTTCCACCTTATGCTTGTTCATAATTGTAACAAAGTCTTTATTACCAAACCAATGCATTTTGCCTTCTATTTCCCAATAAAGGTTATATCTATTTATTAATGTTATTTTAATTGCATGGGATAAAACTTCGGCATCTAATCTTTGTCCCGCTTCTGTGATTCTTAGGTATTGCACACCTTCAACATCCTGCAATGAAAAAATGGCTCCAATGCGGTCAGGACGCATTTCTTCGGGGTATACGTCGGGTTGTCTTAGCCATTCACATTCAAAGCCTGCACAAGGGTTCTGAGGCCGATTTTCGTACTCTCCACATCCTTTGCCTATCTGCAATATTGGACAGGGCTTTCCACCAAGTTTAAATGTTTTACCATCTCGCATAATGAGATCAGATTCTCCATGCAAATACCCTTCACAGCATTTAGTGCATTCGCCACATTGTCTAGTCATGAGATTGCTTATCTAAAATTTTTTGGTACGTCATTAAACCAGGTTTTAAATTGAAATTACATTCTGGAAAAAAACATTTTAATTCAATTTGTAAATCATTATTTATAAAAGGGACTAAGTTCATTTCATGATCTGGATTTGAACACATAAATGGATTATCAGATTCATTTTGATATTTTTGAAATACTTCTAATCTCATAATAAACTTTCTAATAGTGATGGGGGGATTTTTAATCCCCCCACTTTAAATTATGTAGTCGCTAAGCTTTGCACTACATTGCTCATAGTTGTTTCTACATTACTAACATATTCTCTAATAGTAGGCTGGTTGCGGTAATAACGAGTATTCCACTTAGCCTTATTAGCAGCATATCCTGGCAAGTAATGGCTTGCGATGACTTTTTCCCAATCATGGTACTTAGTCCAGAGATATTGTATCTCGCCTCTCATGCGAGAGTCCTGCGCCCATTCGGGAGCTAGACAAGCTGTTTTGAAACCTTTATAATTATCCCAAGTTATTGGCATATATTGATATGCTCCACAAGCATCTGACCACTTTGATTTAGCTTTGTACCTGCCATGTGATTCTACTTGCTTAATGGAATACATTAAGATTTCAACTTTTTCTTTGAAGTTGAGTGAGTTACTCAATTTCATTTTTATTCTTTTATTATTATTATATATATTTATATTATATAATTTTATAGATATATATTTTATATTTATATTATTATATATATTAGATATATTTTTATTATAGACAGCTTGATTTTTAAAGTCAAGTGCCTGCGCTGTATCTGTAGAAAATACAGTATGAGGGATTCCCCACAATGTACTTCCTAAAGTTATCAATACAACTAGTGTTAGATGGAACTTATTTTTTAAATTCATTCCCTTACCTCCTTGTTTTACTGACAGGTAATATATAGTGTATCATGATATAATAAGAAAAACAAGGAGCAATTTTGAAAATATCGTTAACTGGACCTGCTTTTAGAAATATGGATAGAGGTGTGGGATACGGAGAAGCTTCTTGGAATATATATAATTCATTTAAAAAGTTAAAATTAGATGTAGAAATAGAAGCTAAACAGGCTGATATTGAAATTTGTTTTGCTGATCCAAGAAATTATAATTTTAATGACCCGCTTAGTTATAAAATATGTTACACTGCTTGGGAAAGCACAGATGTAAGTCCAACTTTTAAAGCAAAAATGGAATTAGCAGATGAAATTTGGGCAACATCAGATTGGGTTGCAAATGTTTACCGTGAAATATTTCCAAATAAAAAAATATTTACTTACAAACATGGCATTAACGAAATGTGGGTTCCACAATTAAGAAAAGAAGCACATAAACCATTTACATTTTTACATATAGGAGAGCCATATTCAAGAAAAGATGCTCAACTAGTAGTTGATTGTTTTTTAGATCTTTTTGAAAATAATCTTGATTACAGATTAGTTTTAAAATGCACAAAAATGAATACAACAAAAATTAAAGTTGGTCAAGGTTGGTTGGTAAACCCAACAACAGTTCACGATAACATTATTGAAATAAATGGAGCTTTATCCCCAAAGCAAATGGTTGAATTATATGGGCTTTGTGATGTTTTTGTATATCCAAGCTGGGGAGAAGGATTTGGTTTTCAACCTTTGCAAGCAGAAGCATCTGGAATGCCTTCAATATCAACCGATGGATGGGCGGATTATGCAAAGTATATTACTTTTCCATTAAATTCTAGATGGCATAATAGTCCATGGCCCGATATTCATCAAGGTATGATGATGAAACCAGAAAAAGAACATCTTAAGAAACAAATGTTAAACAGTATAAAAAATTACAAAAATGTTTTACCACAAGTATTTAAAAATGCTTTTGATATCCATAGAGAGTATGATTGGTTAGAAGTAACAAAACCTGCAGTAGCAAGATTGCGTATGATTTATGCAAATATGTTGTTAGAAAAAGAATATTTTAACTTTTCAGAATTAAAAAAGAATTCGTGATAGAATTAGGTTCTATTAAATTTTAAAGAAAAAGAGGAACCAACAAATGTCTGGAACAATTGAAAACCCGTATGAAAATTTTATTGCACTATCTCGTTATGCAAGATGGTTAGAAAAAGAAAATCGTAGAGAAACTTGGCAGGAAACTGTTGATCGTTATTTTGATTTTATGGTTATTCAATTGCGTGAAAAACACGGTTATGTTCCTAATGATAAAGATTTAACAGATTTACGTAAAGCAGTTTTTAATCGTAATGTTATGCCATCTATGCGTTCTGTTATGACAGCAGGTCCTGCATTAGAAAGAGAAAATGTTTCTGGTTATAATTGCGCATTTCTTCCAGTAGACAATGCAAGATCATTTGATGAAGCAATGTATATTCTTATGTGTGGTACTGGTGTTGGATTCTCTGTTGAGTATAAATACATTAATAAACTCCCGTCACTTCCTGAAACACTTGAAAAATCATCAACAACAGTTATTGTTGGAGATTCAAAAGAAGGTTGGGCAAAAGCATATCGTGAACTTCTTGGATTGCTTTGGGCGGGACAGATTCCTCAGATTGACATTAGTAAAGTTCGTCCATCAGGTGCACGTCTTAAGACAATGGGAGGAAGATCATCTGGCCCTCAACCATTAGTAAATCTTTTTGATTTTACAATTCAAATTTTTAAAAATGCACTTGGTCGTCAATTAAAACCAATTGAAGCTCATGATATTATGTGTAAGATAGGTGAAGTTGTAGTTGTTGGTGGGGTACGTCGTTCCGCAATGATTTCTCTTTCAAACATCAATGATATTGAAATGGCCCAAGCAAAAGCTGGTAATTGGTGGGAGAAAAATTCGCAACGTGCATTGTCTAATAATTCTGTTGCGTATTCACGTAAGCCAGAGATGCAGCAGTTTATTGCAGAGTGGAAATCTCTTTATGATTCAAAGTCTGGAGAGCGTGGTATCTACAATGTAGCAGCAGCTCAAAAGCAAGCATCTAAATACGGAAGAAGAAGTGCAGATATTCATTATGGAACAAATCCTTGTTCTGAAATCATTCTTCGCCCCTATCAGTTCTGCAATCTTTCAGAAGTTGTTTTGCGTGAAGAAGATACTCCAGAAACAGTTGCTGAAAAAGTAAGACTTGCTTCTATTCTTGGAACTTGGCAATCAACACTTACAGATTTTAAATATATTAGAAAAATTTGGAAAGATAATACTGAAGAAGAAAGACTTCTTGGAGTTTCTTTAACTGGTCAGTTTGGTAATAAGTTTTTTTCTGGTCAAGATGGATTAGATAAACTTGGAACTGTTCTTGATAGACTTCGTGAATATGCAGTTGAAATTAATATTGAAGAAGCGGAAAAAATTGGGATTCCCGCTTCAGCAGCAGTAACATGCGTTAAGCCGTCAGGCACAGTTTCCCAATTGGTCGGGGTGAGTTCAGGAATGCATCCATGGCATTCAGATTATTACATTAGAACAGTTCGTGGAGATAAAAAAGATCCAATTAGTAAATTTTTAATTGATTCTGGAATTCCAGCAGAAGACGATGTAATGAGACCTGATGCTACCATTGTTTTTTCTTTTCCAGTTAAAGCTCCTAAAAATGCTATCACTAGAGATAAATTAAATGCTATTCAACAATTAGAAACTTGGTTAGTATATCAAAGACACTGGTGTGAGCATAAGCCATCTATTACTGTTTCAGTAAAAGAAGATGAATGGATGGAAGTTGGTGCTTGGGTGTATAAACATTTTGATGAAGTATCAGGAATTTCTTTTTTGCCATACTCAGAGCATACCTACGTTCAGGCCCCATATCAAGAAGTTGATAAAGATAAATATGAAGAGTTGCTAGCAAAAATGCCTAAAACTATTCAATGGCAGGGATTATCTCTTTATGAGCTAGAAGATTCTACATCTGGATCTCAAGCTTTAGCTTGTGTTTCTGGCGAATGTGAAATTGTAGACATAAACGCTTAATTATGGTATAATATTAAAAATTCCTGTTTATACGGCGAATACGTTGCAGGGGTTTTCTTATGTTTTATCAATTTAAAATGATATAATCCAATTAAGATTATTTTCTGGGGGGATTGTGTCTATTACATCTAAAGATAGTATAAATTATGACATTGTTCAGGGTGATACTTGGACATATCAATTGCAATATGGCTATCAGGATGAAAATGATGATGAAACTTTTTATCCAACTAATATAACTGGAATGACATTTAGATTAGAAGTAAGAGATAGGCCTGCAGGAAAAATTCTTTGTGCCGTATGCACAATTGGTGATGGTATAACAATAGTAGATGCAATAAATGGAATTATTGATGTTGAAATCTCCCCAGACAAAACACAAAATTTTGTTTATCCAAGATCTGCTTATCAAATACAAGCCACAGATCAATATGGGGCACAAGATACTTGGATCCAAGGTTGGTTTAAAGTAAATCCAGGAGTTATAAACTAATGACAGAAAAAATAATTGTTCGTGGAGTAGGTGCTAGAGGTCCCGCAGGTGCGCAAGGCCCCGCAGGAACTGGTATTACTGTACTTGGAACTTATGCTAATTTAGCAGCACTTCAATCCGCACACCCAACAGGTCAAACTGGTCAAGGTTATTTAATATCATTAAATTTGTATATTTGGGATTTAACAACAAATAGTTGGATTAATGTTGGTCCAGTACAAGGACCAAAAGGTGATACTGGTGCAACTGGCCCACAAGGCCCACAAGGCCCAACAGGTGCAACTGGTCCACAAGGCCTAACAGGTGTTGGCTTACAAGGCCCAGCAGGTTCACAAGGACCTCAAGGCGTTCCAGGACCACAAGGTTCACAAGGTCCAACGGGACCAAAAGGTGATACTGGTGCAACTGGTCCACAAGGTCCAGCAGGAACAATAACCAATTTTGATGTAGCACTTGTTTCATTTGTATATGAAAAAAGAACTAATGGAATAGTATGGGATATACCACATAATCTTAATTTTATGCCAAATGTAACAGTTATTGATTATGGCTATAATAATGTAGAATGTGATATAAGGCATGTTGATTCAAATAATTTGAAATTAACATTTTCGGAGCCCGTCTCTGGACATGCTTATCTGTCGTAAGGCAAAAAAATAAATAAAAGGAGTGTTAAAAACACATGGCAAAAACTTACTTAACAAATATTAATCTTAAGGGTAATCAGCTTTTAAATGCTGCTATCCAACCTTCCGCCTCTGCTCCTAGTGCTTTGACGGCAGGTCAGCTATACTACAATACCGCAGACGGTATTTTTTACTTCTCAACAGGATCTGGAACAGGAAGCTGGCAACCAGTTGGAGTCCAGTATATTGAAACAGTAGATTCAGTATTTACTGTAACAAATAAAAATCTTTCATTAAATTATGGAACTGGTTTAACTTTAACTTCAAATAACTTAGTTATTGATCGTTCAGCTACAGATACATGGTATGATCCAGCAGGAGCAGCATCTTCTGCACAAAGCGCAGCCCAGTCATATGCAGACACATCTGCAACAAATGCTTTAAATTCAGCTAAATCTTACACAGATTCAGCTATCTCTTCTGAAGTATCACGTGCAAATTCCGCATACGATTCAGCAGGCTCCGCATCATCAGCTCAAACAGCTGCACAATCTTATGCAAATACCGCAGCAACAAATGCTGAAAATGCTGCTAAAACTTATGCAGATTCACTAGCATCAAATTACGATCCAGCAGGATCGGCAACAACAGCTGAAAACAATGCAAAATCTTATACTGACACAAAAGTTGCAAATCTTGTTGGAATGGCACCCTCTCTTCTTGACACATTAGAAAAAATTGATAATGCAATAGCTAACGATGCTAATTTTTCAACAACCCTCTTAACTGATATTGCTACTGCTCAAGCAACAGCAGAAAGCTATACAGATTCAGCAATTTCTACAGAGGTAACAAGCAGAAATTCTGCTATAGCAACAGCAAAATCAGAAGCTATTACAGAGGCAGAAGGATATACAGATTCTCAGCTTTCAACATTTGGAAATCAAACTTCTACAGATATATCTAATGCAATCACAACTGCAGAAAATTATGCTGATAATTTAGTTACATCTCTTGCTCTTACATCTAAATATGTAGGATCTATTTCTGGCGATGGAACAACAGATACATTTACAATTACTCATAATTTAGGTAAACGTTCTGTTATGGTTCAAGTTTATCAATCTTCTGGTTCCCCAGATACACAATGGGCGGATGTAGAAGTAGATATGACTAGAATATCCACAAATGCAATTACAATTGGAATGGGAGTTCCGCCAACAGTTGGAACAACCTACGAAGTAGTAATCGTAGGATAATAAAAAATGATATAATGGGGGGAAAGCTAATTTCCCCCATTTTTGGAGATATATGTCTAAGAAATTTTTAACAGCATTAAACCTTCTAACAACAGATAGAAATCCATCTTCTGGTAAAGAAGGCGATGTTTATTTTAATACTTTAGACAAAAGCATTAGAATTTATAATGGTGTAACTTGGGTAACTATTGTAAAGTCTGATGATCCCGTTCCGTTTTATGAACATACTCATACTTATGACGGAGATGTACACTCTATTAGCATACAAAATCCTGTTTTACTTGGAGAGGTAGATGTTAATGGTGGTTCGCCTTTGCAACAACTTCCTGTTATAATAGGTGAAGATGGTAGAACTCCTTCAGCAATAGCTACAAGAGAATCACAATCTAATCTTTCAAACTTGGATGGTGGCATAATTGGCCAGTAACTTCCCGCAAAATTTAGACAGCGTTACAAACCCAAACCCAAACGATCCTTTATCAAATCCATCACATTCAGAACAGCATATACTTGCTAATACTGCAATTGAAGCTCTTGAAGCAAAAGTTGGTATTGATGGCTCAACAAATCCAAATTCTCTTGATTATAAAGTTGCACAACTTGAAGCAGCTGGCGGAACTACAACAGTAGAAGTTCTTGGTCTTCAAGGCAATAATGATTTAGAAGTCTATGGTATAGAAAATCCGACAGTTATAGATACTTTAGATACAAATCATTGGCAATCTGCACAATATAAAATTCAAGCAACTAAAGGTTCAGATGTTTATGCTGCAGATTTAAATGTTTTGTTTACTCCAAGTGGAGCAAATGTATCAGAATCAAATATCATATCTTCTAGAGATAATTTTGCAAATCCCGCCAACTTTGATTTTGTGTATAATGGAAGTATAATAAGTTTAGTAGTAACCCCAGTATCAGGTTCTGTATCCGTAAGGTTTCTCAGAACAGCTTTAAAAAAATAAAATAAAAACAAGGAGCAACACCCCACATGGCAACAGTAGATAAAAATTTTAGAATTAAGAATGGGTTAGTTGTTGAAGGTACCACAGGTACAATCAATGGTAATAATATTCTTACAGAATCAGCAGGCGATTCGTATATCCTCAATCTTGTTGGCGGAGCTACACTTGTTAAATCCGTTGACACAGCAGTATTTAATGTTGATGGCTCAGGCAAACTTACA
>Ga0208257_1000152_pt1 | contig 23909 bp, 28 predicted proteins | sample CryBogCBH10Sep07_FD_184610 | JGI IMG/M metagenome (GOLD analysis project Ga0208257, IMG submission 184610) | Freshwater microbial communities from Crystal Bog, Wisconsin, USA - CBH10Sep07 (SPAdes) | ecosystem: Environmental > Aquatic > Freshwater > Lake | place: Crystal Bog, Wisconsin, USA... | reverse complement strand
TCCTGTGGTTGCTGCCGCTGCTGCTCCTGTGGTTGCTGCTGCCGCCGTTGCACCTGCTGCTGTGGCTGCCCCTGTAGCCGAGGTTTCTGCTGTGACTGTTGAGCTTCAGGTAAAGGTTCAAGAAGTAGTAGCTGAGATCCAACCTGTAGTCGAGACCAAGACTGCTGAGGCCCCAACTGAAGAGAATAAGGTGTAATTGAAAAATAGTGTAGGGGTATCATATCAGATTCATTACATATCTCTTGAATAGTTCCATCAGGGAGTTGTTCACGAGATACGATTTCAAAGAGTTTCCATCCAAGCGTGGGATGAAGAAGACCCTGAAGGTTTCCTGCATCATAGACATAGAGCACATCTTTTGATTCGCTTTCTCTTATTGGCTTCCATGTGCGTTTAAACATTAACACCCTAGGTAGTAAAGTTGAGGCTATTTTAAGCGGTAACACAAAGTATTCACATGTCTGGCTTGTTATTAACCGTAAAGGGAGAAGTAAAACAAACAAAGATTCCAGCAACGATCACACTTGCTGATATTCAGAAATGTCTAAAGAAGAAGACTCCTGCTGAGCATCTAGGGACATATAAGTATAAGACCAAGTATCTTCATCTCTTTGGCTACCAGGCAGGAAAGGCGGGCACAGAGAATAAACATGAACTTCCTCCGCCCCACGATTCAATGTTAGTCTTTGGTGATATTCTTCTGTTTGCATCATCCTCAGAGGAGGATCTCAATAACACTGTTCCTTTTAAGACTGAAGACTATGAAGCCTTCTACACATATGCCTATGGAGGTTTTGATTCAACTGAAGAGGATGAAGAAGAGGAAGAAGAGGCTGAGGTTGAAGTTGAAGAGGAGGTTGCTGTTGAAGAGGACGTGGCTGTAGAAGAGGATGCTATTGTGGAAGAGGATGTAGAGGAAGAAGCAGAAGATGATGAAGAGGATGCAGAAGACGCAGAAGTAGAAGCAGAAGCAGAGACAGAGGCTGATGTCATTGTAGAGGATGATGCTGCTGCTGAAGAGCTTGGTGAGACACCATCGAGAGCGGCAAGGAGTCGTTCTCGTCGTAAGAAGGGCGGTGACACAAATAGAAGTCAGTTTGGAGGCTCAAAGATCGCCGCGAATTTCCTAGAGGGTTACAAGCGTAATTCAGAACAGCTCCAAAAAGATCAGGATCATGCTCAGCGTATCAAGGCTCGAGAGATTCTTACAAACTATTTTAAGAAGCAGTTGACTGTAAAACAGGTGACTGAACTTGAGGCTGCAATCTATACAAACTGTCTTGATGAGGCATCAAGGCACCATATTATCCGCGACTGGTCCTTTCCTCAATTCAGAAGTCTCTATGAGCGTAAGCTACGTCATATCTGTGCAAATCTAGAGCCTACTTCCTATATTGGAAATACGCATCTACTTTCACGTTATAAGAAGGGTGAGTTCCGTTTTGAGGATCTTATGACCTGGAATAACACAGAAATCTTTCCTGAACGGAATAAGGAGCTAGCAGAAAAGCAGTTTCAGAGAGAGCAGCGACTTCTGGAGGGCAACAAGGCCAACACAACAGATCAGTTCTATTGTGGTCGTTGCCATAAGAGGCAGTGCACGTATTATGAACTTCAGACTCGTTCTGCTGATGAACCGATGACAATCTTCATTCAGTGTGTGAACTGCGGTAAACGCTGGACTCAGTAAACCTTGAATCCATACAGAAAATGGCCGTGGCCGAAGTTAAGACAACGCTTGTTGGTAATAAAGAGGACCAATTTCCTATACTGGATGGCATCTGGGACTTTTTTTCGTCAAAGGGGGCAAAGACCGTCTTTGTATCTGTAGGATCGAGTCCCTCTCCTCTCCCGGAACTTGATCTTGGTGAGATGTTGGGGTGTCCAGTTCATATGTTTGAGCCCCGCTCTTCTACACAACAGAAGTGGGAGGAAATAAAGGAACTTCTGAAGTCAAGAAAGGCCAAGGAAGATTCTTCTGGATTTGCCAAGGAAGCATTAAAGAAATGGGTTTTACCGAGAAACATTCATGTGGATGGAACTCTTCCTTTTTCACACGAGGGCGAGCTTGTTGTTGAAGGCGAGAAAGTGGTGACTTCGTCGCTGAGAAAGAAAGTAGAGGAGATTTGTGAGCGTCTCGGATTTCCAGCGTCAGAGGCCCATGTTGATCTTTTAAAGATTGATTTGCATGAAAAGGAGGATCTTGTCTTATCTGCCGTTCTAAAGGCCAGATTCAGACCTTCACTTCTTCTTGTGCGGTGGAGTCACATGCCAGATGAGGATATGAATACTATGTTATCTGCAGCTCACCTACAAACTCTTGGCTATAGACTTCTGGCAATAGAGGGCTCTAAGTTTCTTTATTATTATACCGATATTAACTATTACGAATCATGTAGTTGGCAAGTTGTAGGCCCACTAAATCCACTCATTGCTGAAATCACTAATGCTTTCTTACCTGGAAAGAAAGAAATTATTGGATTAAAGTAGAAGGGGATTTCTCCAATGAACATCTCTCTTTATGATCGTCGAATTATGATATTGATTTTAAAAAGAAATGGGAGACGAGCCTTTACAGAAGGCTCGCATATAAGAAAAATAAAAGATCTTCACAAAAGCAGGGAAAGGTATGAACCTCTCATATCCTTTGAAAACACGCAAAAATCAGAACCCGGTGTCGAGACACCCAGCACGCCCAATTCTACCACCACCTCTTCAGACGACTCATTTGGGCCCAGGAACTGATTTCTTTCGTTACATAAACGGAAATTGGTTACGTAGAGTTCATGTGCCTCCTTTCATATCGTCTTATGGAGTTAGTGAAGAAGTTGAAGAATTTATTGCAGATAAGATTGATACTCTCTTGAGAGTATGTATTCGTAAAAGCAATGAACCAGAAAAAATGGATGAATCCGATATTGAACGATATGAAAGAGGTATTGGTTTAGTAGCTCAGTCTGCACTTCATCGAGGTGAACAGAAACACAGTATTGAGTCTGTCCAAAAGATTCTTAAGAGTTATGATTGTCTGAGAGGTCCTGATGATATTGCACGATCCATGGGTGAGATTGCAAAGTATAAGATAAAGGGTCTATTCTGGGTCTATGGTCAGTATGAGAATAGCAAAGGCACACAATACCATTTAAATCTCGGTGTAGGATCTGTTGGACTACCTGATCCATCGTATTATACAGGAACAGGTCCAGGAAAGTCAAGAACTCTAGTTCATTATGCAAGACTTCTTGATGAACTTGGAAAACGGTTTGCAATTCCTACTCTACGTGATGTTATATCAATTGAGAAACAACTTTCAGAGGCTATACAGGGAAGTCTTTCTGATAATAAATATGAAACAACAGGTGCGTCCTTAGCTCGATCTTTTCCGGATATTCCATGGGCATCGCTCTTTGAGACACTGGGTTTACAGAACTGGAAAACAGAAACAATCTTTGTCGACTCAAAATCATGGATTCAATATTTACAGGAACTCTTTCGTTTACTAACTCTAGAAAACTGGAAGCTACTTTTTTCTTTACAAGTTCTTCTTCATTCACTTCAGTATTTGCCGCCGCCTTATGATGATCTACATTTTCGTTTCTTTCGTCGAGAGTTGAGAGGCCAAACCTCTAAGATTCCTCAGAACAGACTCACGATTGATGCAATTGGCGACTGGATGACGCCTTTTCTATCACGCCTCTATGTTCTTCATTATGTTCCAGAACATTTGAAGAAGAATGCATCTATCTTTGTAAAGGAGATCAAACAAGCAGCTCATAAGCGTATGAGTGATGTAGATTGGCTTTCACCTAAATCAAGAGAGGCAGCAAAAAGAAAGATAGACAAGATGGTGACAACGGTTGCCTATCCTGATTCTTTTCGTTCTCTTACACTGCCTCGACTCCAAAGTCATAATTTCATAGAGAATATTCTTAGTTTGGGAGCCTGGAGAACAGAGATTGAGTTCCATCGCCTGGGTGAACTGCGTAATAAACAGAAGGACTGGGATGAGTCTGTTTTTGCAGTGAATGCCTATTATTTTTCAACAGGCAATGAGATTGTAATTCCTTCTGGATCTCTTGAATGGCCGTTTTATGATGAATCAGATCGACTTCTTGGATTTAACTATGGTGGCTTGGGTGCTATTTTGGGCCACGAGATGACCCATGGATTTGACGAGGATGGTAAAGAATATGATCCTGATGGATTTCGTAAGCGTTGGTGGGGACAAGCAGATATTCGTGCATATGCAAAGAAAGCAGAAGATCTTGTTGCGTTGTTTAATAAACAAAGAATATTTGAATATCATGTGAATGGATCTTTAACACTAAGCGAGAACATTGCAGATTTGGGAGGCCTAGCTATTGCATTGGACGCACTACGGGTTCGTCTAGAAAAGGGAAGTTCTGAACTTGAAAAGAAGAATGCCTATAAAGAATTCTTTACAGCTTATGCAATTTCATGGCGTATCAAAGAAAAACGGACAAAGATTCTACAGGGCCTCTTTGTGGATCGCCATGCCCCTGCATTTCTGCGTGTAAATCTCATTGTGGCACAATTTCAAGAGTGGTATGATGCGTTTGATATTAAGGAGTCTGATCCAATGTATATTGAACCTGAAAAGAGAATCCGTATTTTCTAAGTGAAAGTAGAATGAGCTTCGTGTGGATCATACGTCAATGGAATAGTTTAGATTCTTTCTGGGAGCATGTAAGAGAAAACAAAGATTTCGATGTTGCCTACAAAGGCCCCGATCTAGTCTTAAATGAAATTAAGAGGATTGTTGAAAAGGAGGAGATTGAGTGGAAGGGCATGTGCTCTTCATCAGAGACAGTAAAGGAGAGTGATCGTGACTATAGTATTGAAGTCCCATCTCTTGAACAGGTTGTAAACAGACCGTTCATTAAATTTCTTACGATCACATCAACTGATAAGACGAGTGAATACTGGCAGTCGTGGTATGTTGAGCGTATTACGATTGTTTAGAGGATTACAGGATCATAAGATCGCTCAGACGCCAATACTCAAAGGAACCATCAGGCATGGGCCTCTTCACAATAAAGGGAAGACGCCGCTGCTCCAACTCCAGCTTTGCAATATCAAGAGTGCTTGTAATGTGCGGCGGCACCGTAACAAAGGCCCGAGCACCCTGGGCCAACTGATTTGTCCGAAAACCAAGAATGCGTGTCTTCTCAAACTGTGTTAAGAAAGGCTGGCTCTTGTGATTCGGGTCCTCTGTAGATCCTACGGCCTTGAGCTGTAGCTTCTGCATAACTGTCTCTGAGTAATCCAACAGACACTCAGGGTGGTGCCGATGAAGAACTGAAAGAGGATCATAGCTTTTCTTGGAATTCGAAGGAGGCTGTATATTGAGCTCAGCCTCCAACTCCTCCTTGAGATTCTCCACGTTTTCCATATTACCACCGCTGTCTTGTTCCTCCATTCCTGCTTGATTCAATGAAAAAAGGCCATTCATTTTTACTTACGAGCCTAAAATTGATTCACCAAAAAAAGGTAGGCACCCGCATACCAAGATGGAAACCACTTCTGATGTTTCTTCACTGATGACGCCTTCTGCGGAGGGCAAGGAATACAAGGTCTATTCTTCTTTCGACGATATGGGACTTTCCGAGAGTCTCCTTCGTGGGATTTATAGCCACGGCTTTGAGAAGCCTTCACCTATCCAGCAGCGTGGAATCAAGCCCATTGCAGAGGGCTCTGATATTCTCGCTCAGGCCCAGTCAGGCACTGGAAAGACTGGAACTTTCTGCATCGGCTCCATGGCCCGCTGCGATCCTGCACTCAAGACGCCCCAGGTTCTCGTTATGACTCCCACACGAGAGCTTGCCCAGCAGATTGAGAATGTTGCTCGGGCTATTAGCTCAAAGATGCCTCTCTCTGTCTACTGTGCTGTAGGTGGCACAGAGCTTCACCATGATCTGCGTGCTCTTGACAAGGGTGCACAGTTCATTGTGGGAACCCCTGGTCGTATCTATGACCTCATGAACCGGAAGGCACTTAGTGGCGGTGGCCCTGCTCTTCCGCGTAACAACGTTCGTGTTCTGATCATGGATGAGGCAGATCAGATGCTTGAGGACAAGTTCCATGAGCAGGTTATGTGCATTCTGGACCTTGGCTTTCCGCAGGCCACGCAGGTTGCACTCTTCTCAGCAACGATGCCTCCTGAGGTAATCTCCGTTGCGACCCGCCTGCTGCGTAATCCTGTCAAGATTCTCATTCCGCCTGAGGAGGTCACGCTGGATGGTATCAAGCAGCATTTCGTGGAGCTTCCGAAGGAGGAGTGGAAGATTGAGGCTCTTCAGGACATCTATTCACAGCTTAATATCAACCAGGCAATGATCTATTGCAACAAGCGTCAGCGTGTTGAGTGGCTAGCAGAGAAGCTAGGCACGCAGGGATTTCCTCTTTCCTACATTCATGGTGAGATGGATGTAGGGGAGCGGAAGCGTAGGATGCAGGAGTTCCGTAATGGTTCCGTGCGTGTTCTGATCAGCACGGATCTGCTGGCTCGTGGCATTGATGTTCAGCAGGTCAGTCTGGTCATCAACTATGAGCTTCCGACCAGTCAGGAGAACTACATTCACCGTATTGGCCGCTCGGGCCGTTTTGGTCGCAAGGGCACGGCGATCAATCTGATTGGCCCTGACGAGGTCACGATGCTGAAGGAGATCGAGCGTCACTACGCCACGTCCATTACGCCTTTGCCCGATGATCTGAGCAAGCTGATGGTGTAAAAAAGGTATAGATATAGACATTCACAATTTTTTAATCGGCTTCTTCGTGTTCTACAGGAAGATCCCGAACATCGTGGCGGCAATTTGGGCAATGAACATCCTGTGTAAACCAGGTATCAATACATCCACGATGAAACCAGTGGCCACAGGAAAGTAGTTTGCGTCCTTCTTGTTCAGGACTCAAAGTATCTTGGCAAATCGCACACGTCACAGTTTCATCACTGGCCACGTGTCCAACAAGAGTATTTCTAGAGATTTGTTGAGCGGTAGGCCTTACAGCGACAGGTTGAAGAAATGTTTCATTTGGTGTCAATGTCATAAGACTTAGAAGAATACGGGTTGTAAGAAGGTCTGCATTTGAGTTAGTAGGTAAAGTTGAATGGATGGGTGTTACAAGGGGTGTAGTAGCCATAGGTCTGAAAGATGCAGCACGAGCCCTTGCACCAAAACCTGGAGCAGGGACGTTATTCGCCTCCCTCCAGCGACGTTCGCCACGTGAGAATAAGTCAAAACGATCTCGTGTCTGTCGCCGGAAGTAAGAAAGCACAGGGCTCTCAAAATTCGAATTATAAAGCAACTCAGGGAAGTAATTATGAAGATCGTCTAGGAGCCCAACACCATAGACAGACTCGTATTGATTCATTTATAACTAGCACAGACAAAAACGGGGAAAAAAAATCAAATTTAAACACTGTCTCACATTCAAAGACTATGGCACAAGATCTCAAGGGTGTTACCGGTCTAATGAACATGCGTAACACCTGTTATCTAAATTCAACTCTTCAGGCTCTACGTCACAACACAGAAATGACTGCCTTCTTTCTTGAAAACAAGCATGAGAAGTGGATAAATCGTAAGAAGTCTGAGCCAAAGGTGGAGCTTGTTCGTGGATATGCTGATCTTCTCAAGACACTCTGGTCCGGCTCAAAGCCTGCATACGTAAGGCCCGAGGGGTTTCTTCAGGCCATGATGCCTTCAGCGAAGGCAGCAGGATTTGATCATTTCCTTGTTCCTGAGCAACATGATAGCCATGAGGTTCTTGTGTTTCTTCTAGACCAGCTTCATGAGGGACTGTCCGAGGAAGTGAATATTCAGATCACAAGACCGCCTCCACAGACAGAGAAGGATAAGGCTATTCAGACTGCTCTTGAGGCCTGGAAGCGATTCTTTGGAAAGCAATATTCGCCTCTCACGGAGATGATTTATGGACTTCTTCGTGTAACAATGACATGCAAGGGATGTAACAAGTCTGTTGATAACTGGGAGAGCTTCAATTGTCTGAAGATGCCAATTCCTGCAAAGACAGAAAAGCCACCGACCATTGAGGAGATGTTGACAGAGGAACTAAAAGAGGAAGAGATTGAGGGCTATGCATGTGAACATTGTAAGCCGACTCGCACTGTTGCGATTCGTAAGCCGACCATCTGGCGTCTTCCACGTATGATGTGTCTTGTAGCCAAGCGATTTAACTATGATGGTCGCAAGATTCATACACCGATTCAGTTTCCTAATTACGAATCCATTTCATTTGGCGAGTTCTTCTCAAATGATTCACCTGAGCCGAGTCAGAAGCACAAGTATCAGTGTTTTGCGATTGTAGATCACCATGGATCTTCAGGAGGAGGCCATTATGTAGCACAGGCCAAGAGCCCATTGTCAGACAAGTGGAACTTGTTTAACGATGAGACTACGCATTCAATGGAGGGTCCTCGATTTGGTGAGAGTAATTATATCTACTTTCTCAAGCCTGCATCAAAGGCTTAGTTGCGGCGGCTCGCCTTACGGTTCTTGCGATTCTTACGTGTGTTCTTGCGGTTCTTACGCATCATCGTGTTGTTCTTGCGGTTCTTACGCATCATCGTGTTGTTCTTGCGGTTCTTACGCATCATCGTGTTGTTCTTGCGGCTCTTACGCGTGCCGTTGCGATGACGGCGGCGGCCACCCATCTGGGCAGGCGGCGGCATCATCTTCGGGGCACCCATCATTGATCCAGCGGCGTTCGAGACAGACTGAAGGGCACTAGAGACGGTGTTCATTTTTTCTATTTAGTGGCTAGAAAATCCTTCAACGTGTTCGTCCTGAACATAGACTGTTTTTACGCGGCTTAACATTCCATCCCAGGAACAAACTCTATAATGAACGTGGGGTTCCAGGCGACCCTTAAAAGGAACCGTATAGGGCTGTGGAGACCGAACCCGTAGAGTTGCAATACCATCCTCGCCTGCCGTGGTTATGCCTGCATTCTCGAACTTTGAATAGGCGTGTTGCCAATCTGTAATCTGTTTCAGGTCGTCCATTCCAGGTTCCGCAGCCCAGTAAAGAACCTTGGCTCCAGGCGGCACCTGAACATGTAGTTGCTTGGTCGCACCCGGAGGTGTCTTCTCGGGTATGGCCGCACAGGGCATTACAGTCTCACCAAGAAAAGGGAGATATGTGTCACGATTAAAGGCTATATAGAGGGCCGCAGCACCAACTAAGACATAGATTACACGAGCAATATTCTTACCCAGGAACTCTTCAACAGGATTCCAACGCGTTAAGCCCACAAACAGCCACAAAAAGGATCCAACAATCACAAAGATCATAGCAATTTTGAATCCAATCTTCTGTAAAAATGACATAAGGAACAAACTCTATTTCACTCTAAGAAATAGATGCCACCCATATTAATTCTTTTATCAGGCTGGTCACAGTCAGGAAAAGACTCTGTTGCTAAGATACTTGTTGAATCGTATGATTTTCAGCGATTTGCTTTTGCTGACCCGATCAAGGAGGATGTTGCGACTCAACATAATATACCTCTTGAATGGTGTCATGACCAAAAGAAGAAAGCAGAACTCTTGGGATCAACAGGTCGGACGCTTCGTGAGGAAATCATTCGTGTTGCCGAGGGTGCTCGTCAAGGTGATCCAGGATGTTGGGCCAGAAAACTTTCAGTGCATCTTTTGAGAGAAATAAAACAGAAACATGGTCAGAATAAGTTTGTGATTAGTGACTGGCGTAATCTAGAAGAACTCCTGACACTACAGAAATGTGTTCCTAGCCTTCATATTCTACCAATTCGTGTTATAAGACCGAGTCAACTGGTTTCTCCTGTTCCAGACAAAACAGAATATAGTCTTCTTGGCTTTCCTTTCTGGAGAGAAATACGTAATGAATCAACGCTACCAAAACTTTTGCTAGAGGTAGTTTATTTTGTAGAAGAAATTCTAACTTCTTATTTAGAAAAATGCCAGGAGTGAGACCTGCTTGTGTTGCAAACCGTTGGGGACAAGGCACATGCTCTGCTGATAAGCCAAAGACTTCTACAGCAAAAGAAATGGAGGCTAAACTAGCTGCTATGAAGGCTGAGCGTGAGAAACAGAATCAACTCTTTGTTCCTGCACCCACACCTTCACAGCCCCCGAAGTAGAAACAAGATCTTCATCTGTCTCTGCTCTCTGCCTGCCACATCTACAAGGACAGTTACGCCTACACTGTCTACGACTGCATCCACCATCTCTTACAATTGCCGATAAAACTGTAAGAAGGCAACATAAAAAAACACCGACGCTCGTCGATACTGCCAGTATACCATCAGTATCGAGTAGCATTTATAGTAATATTATAGTTAGTGTTTAAGTGTAAAGCTGACGAAAGCTCTCATTCTCAACTTTCTTCTTAAGGAAGAGATCTACGTGCTCTTTCTTGACGACAAAGGGCAGATGGAAGTCCTTGATATAGAATGGCAGCTCCTTTGCATTGAAGATACGCAGCATGTTGATCTTCTGTGCGACCTGCTCAATGCAACGCTTGAGCTGACGAACACCCGTCTCATCAGATGCATACTCCTTAAGAATGTGATCAAGGATATCCTTGCTGATGGCAACCTTCTCCGTCAGATTGACCTCACTTAGAGCCGCAGGCAGAAGGAAATTCTCGCAAATGGCCAGCTTCTCCTTGTGAGAATAGCCCTGAAGGTTGATGACCATCATGCGGTCAAGCAGGATACGATCAATCTTTCCGAGATCATTTGCTGAGAAGGTAAAGAGAACCTTGCTGAGATCCAATGGGACGCCCGCGAGATACTTATCCTCAAACTCCTCATTCTGAACAGAATCCGTCAGGTGAATCAGCAGATTCTGAACCTCCTCACCCTTCGGAGTGGCTGAGATCTTATCAAGTTCATCAAACATAAGAACCATGCTCATGCTCTTGGCCTGAATGAGTGAATTGGCGATCTTGCCTGCGTGGCTCGACTCATAGACAAGCTGGTGACCTGTGTAGGTCGTCGCATCCGAGTCACCACCGAGAGAGATAAACTGGAACGGCCAACCGAGAGCCTTTGCAATACCATTCTTGATGAGGCTCGTCTTACCAATACCAGGCGGGCCCGCGAGAATCAGTGAGAGACCCTTGCCACTCGGATTCGCAATCTTGGTTGCAATGAACTGAAGAATCTGCATCTTGGCCTCGTCCTGGCCATAGATAGCCTCCTCAAGGCAACGCTTTGCACGCTCCATGAAGGCACCACAAGACTCCTGGCCATCCTCCATCTTGACAGGAATCTCCTTGTAGATACCGAGAGGGAGACTTGTTAGCTTCTCGAGCCATGCACGGAGCTTGAAGAACTCACCACTGCTCGTATCAAGCGTCTGAAGAGAGTTATACTTGGCGAGAACCATAGTTTGAGTCTCAGGAGGCAGCTTCATGCCAAGAATCTTAAACATTAGATTCTCTTCCGCAGCTGGGGCCTTACGATCAAGAGCCTCAAGCATCTGCTTCTGCTTCTCGGGCTTCAGGCTCTTGAACTGATCGATCTGGTCATCAATCGTGTTCTCCTCGTGCGGCTTCGTGACAAGCTTTACGAACTTACGAACATCCTCAGACTCCTTCTTGAGATTGTGACGCTTAGGAATCATACGCTCGGAAAAGTCATCTGAACCCATGCCGAAGGAACCAAAGTTGATGCTGATGCCAGGCATATCCTCGTCTTCCTCTTCATCATCTTCCTCATCTTCCTCATCTTCCTCATCATCCTCTTCCTCTTCCTCCTCCTCTTCTTCCTCTTCTTCCTCCTCAACCTTCTTTGCCTTCTTCTTGCGAGGAGGCTCCTCTTCCTCTTCCTCCTCCTCTTCTTCCACCTTCTTGGACTTCTTAGGAGCAGAAATCTTACGCTTCGCCTTCAACTTAGACTTTGTCCTCTCCTTCTTGGCATCCTCTGAGATTCGCTGACGTGCCTTGACAGCAGCCTTGCGGGCCTGCTTCTTAATGATATTCTTCTGCTCAGGAGTCAGATGAGTATCATCAGTCTCATCCGTTTCATCATCCTCCTCTTCTTCATCCTCCTCCTCATAATCCTCGTCATCATCTGACTCATATGCAACAAGATTACGAATGTTACCATGACTGTCTACACTCTCATCATCATCACCCTTGGCACCCGCACGACGCTTAGCCATGTTAGGTTGCTTACGACCGGACTTATCTTTCACGTCGCCAGCATCCTTCTCCTTCTTTGAGTTACGCAGCATCCTACGAAATTCATTCATTTTCATCCTTGCCGTATACCCGCTAGTTTGGCCAAACCAAAGTCAATTTTTAGGCCTAGTTGCGGCGGTTAGCCTTGCGGTTACGACGCGTGACCTTGCGGTTCTTGCGATTGCGACGCGACACAAGATTGTTACGACGGTTCTTGCGGCCACGACGGGTGTTTGACATCGCCTTATTGAAGGCAGCCTGATTCATCTGTCCCTTTCTGACCATCATTTGATACTCGGCTCTCTTGGTAGCTCTGCATAGTTCTCCATTCTCACCAGGGGGGCATGAAGGCATTTTGTTTTATACTTAGAAGTGAGATTTTTAGTTGCGGCGGGTATTGCGGCGATTCTTGCGATTGCGACGGGTGTTGCGACGGTTCTTGCGGCTGAACACGTTGTGGACCGCCTGGTTGGCGTGACCCGTAAAGGAGCGACCAATCTTGTTGAGGCCACGGAAGCCCTGGCCAACAACACCCTTGCCAGTGTTGGCGACCGCACCAACGGACTCATTGCCGGCCATGAGGAGGTGGCCGATCGGGGAATATAAACGCGTGAAAAGACCTCTGCGGGAACGAGTGCTGCGGGCCATTTTAGGTTTCTACTAGAAGCAAATAAAAAGTTTACATGTGCTTCATAACAAAATTCTTAAGAACTTTTGCCTCCATCAAGAGAACATTTAAATCATGCTTTCTGTTGTGGTCCTCATATTCACCCATAACATGTTCAATAGAATCAATGAGATGCCCCACTGATTTCTTATACATGGCGATCTTGTCGTCGTAGCCTTTTGCTTTGGCCAGAACCATCCAGCCAAGCTTTTCAAACTCGGCCTTAAACCATTTATTTAGCTGATGCATCGTAGCCATCTTACGCGGTAGTCTATTCTTACGTGTTTGGGTTGCCATGATCTATATTTTCTAGGAAGATAAGATATCCTGAATGTCCATGAGGAGAAACCGGGACTTGGGAGAGAGACTTGAGTAGGTGGCATCTCGAACTGCAATGAGAGACTGAATTGTCTCCTTGTTCTCAGACCACAGACGCGTCTTTGTTGACAAGAAGAATGTGCTCTGCTTTGACTTTAGAACGCGGCTCATCCGTAGAATGCAATCTACATACTCCTCAACAAGAGGCTTCTGATCAGCCATTCTTGAATGGCTTTCTGTGAGGCTCAATAGCTTATTATAAGTAAGACTCAGAGAGTTGAGTGATAGAATCTCAAGTGCCGTGAGCTCAGCAATAAACTGACTATAGCCCTGGCGATACTTCTTTTCAAGATTCTTCTTCTCAAAGGCCGCCATGCTTTCAGGTGATGCCGTATTTACATCGGGCTCCTCGAAGATTTCCATGTAGTTTGTGTAAAGACGTGCCATTTCATCAAAGATCACTGAGTGCTTCGAGCCAATCTCAGACAGCAACTTTGCATACAGAGGACAATATGTCTCCTCTGCCGCAGCCTTTCGAAAGACCATTGTCATAAAGTCACGCACAAATTCAACAACCTGGCCTTCTGACGCAACGACTGTGCCGCCCTCCTCAAGAGATACGGACTCCTGGCCAAGAATCTGAAAGAGAAACTCACGAATCTCAATATAGGTGCCTGGACTGAACTTGTTGAGCTTCAGACGAATGATACGATTTAGAATCTTTTCCTCGAGGGGTTCAGAGTTGTTCTTGAAACGACTCTGATACCGCCCTGTCGGAGGACCAGTGTAGACTGGCGTGGTTGCCTGCCTCGGGCCCTTGGGCAAGACAGGCGGCCCTGCAACTGGAGCGGTCATGGGCCGAACAAACTGTCTCTGACTCGGCGGCCTCCACTGTTGTGACTGACCCGTAGAGCCCGCACCACCCCTACGCCAATCACCTCCATTCCGTGCTGATGTAAGTGTCTTCGAGTCCAATACACCCTTCAGGTTCTGTATTCTTGAAAGGATATCCGTAGATACAGAACCTGTAACTTGTGATCGAAGTGCTAGAACGGCACTGACCAAAGTAGAGGGCTCTTGAACCTGAGACATTACTACCGATGGTTTAATACTTTTTTCCATCGTAAATGACCGTAGTTTTGACAAGCATGCGTTCAAATTTAATGGCTTTCACATTTGTATTCTTGTAGATGGATATCGAAGCACTTATTCGTGAATCAAGAGCCGAGGGTCTCATTGAAACACTCGGCTTTCAGACGAAGACAGGACGAGAGAGAATGAAACAACAACTCCGTTTCTTTACTTCCGACACAAAAACCCTTCAACGTCGTCAGAAGACTCTTAATGATATTCGGCAAAGCATTGGAGTCCAGAGAAAGGAACTTGAGAACTGTTTTATGGAACTCGGTCGTCTCGAACCAGATCTCAAAGTCTTCTTTGATCGCTCTGATGTTGAAACAAATTCATATCAACAGATTCTCTTTTCGGGCTGGAAGGCCACGGAAATCTTTGACACAATTCCTTTTATGTTATTTGTCGTCTCGTATTTCAAGCAATACGCAGTTCCTTTTCTTGCAGTCATGACACCTATCTTTATGATTGTTCTTCCGTATCTAGCTCTACGATTTATGTATGAATTGCCTATTACAGTTGAGGCTTATATGAGTCTTCTTATGTCAACACTCGGCTTTCAACCAGGCAAACCGATTCAGCTCAAACAGGCTGTTCAAGTCTTTATGACAGTGCTTTCTGTGGGGCAGAGTATCTATCAACCCATTCAGAATTCCTATCACGTAGCTCATATTGATGAAGATATCATTGAGAAAGGCTATGCACTTGAGAGAGTTGCAGCTATTCTTGAAACTCTACGCGGATGGATGCCGCCACATCTGAAGCCTGCAAATAGTCTTGAAACATGGCTCGGCGACCCGAGAAAGAATTTTGCGTTATCCTGGGATCTTCCGTTTCGTCTGCGTATAGCTTTATATACACTTGGAGATATTGAAGTTCTCTTTCGTCTAGCGACCTGTGAAGATTTACAGCCCGTTCGGTTTGTTCATTGTCAGAGACCATTTGTCTTAATTAAGAAGGGCCTTGATCCGTTCTTGAAGAGAGAAATACGTGTTCCCTATACTTTCCGCACCAAGCAAACACATTCTCTTCTCACGGGCCCGAATCGTGGTGGCAAGTCTTCTGTCTTGCGATCACTGCTTCTGTCAGTCTATATGGCTCAGACGTTTGGCTATGCATTCTTTGAGGACACAATGATTCTGCGGCCTTTCACGTGGATTGCCACAGGCCTGCGTCTTGAAGATCGCCCTGGTTCTGCATCCATGTTTGAATCAGAGGTCGATTTTGCAAAGACAATTCTTCAGGAAAATTCAGGTATAGGTCTTGTTGTCTTTGATGAGCTGTTTCATAGCACAAATCCTCCTGATGGAGAGAGAACTGCATCAATCTTTCTTGAGCAGCTATGGAAAAAGACAAATGTTGTGAGTCTTGTCAGCACACACGTCTTTTCACTTGTGGATCGTTCTGAAAAGCATATTCAGCGTCTCTGTGTTCCTGCGTTCAAGGATCTATCAGGAGGACTTCAATTTACCTATACATTAGGCCCTGGTATCTGCAAAGAAAGCAGCGTTGACATGATTCTAAGAGAAAGAGGTCTCCTAGCGACGTAACTTTCTGCTTTTACGCTTGCCACCTTTCATGCATTTCTTATGGATTTCTTCAGCAAGGTCTTTTGCCTCACTGAGAAATAACTTGATCTGTTTGAGTGATTCGTTTGCTTCCTTGCTGAACTCACTTGAAGGCTCAGGGAGAACCTTTTTTAATTCAAACTCTAATGATTCAATGACTTCCATAAGAGATTCCTCAGAATTATTGTTCATTTTCTATTTAGTGCGGCTATCTTTGTCTCCGGAAAAGAAGCCCCGAGAAAAGAATGAACACCCTCAGCGACGCCCTGACAATCGGAATGGTTCTTGCCCTTGTGTTTGGTGCTCTTTGCTTTTACCTCTACAGCCGCATTACACAGCTCGAGAAGCGTGTTGGTCTAACAGAGAACATCCTGCTGGATCTGAAGATGGCGACCGAGAATACGCTCATGTCAATGTCTCAACAGGAGGCCCCTGAGCAGTATCATCGCGTGGAGCCGATCTCTGAGCCGACGCCGATTGAGAAGGAGGAGGTTGAGAACATCAGTGATGAGGACTTTTACAAGTCAGTTCTCCAGCAGGTGGCTCAGGAGGTGCCTCTTGCCCCTACGGCTTCGGGTGTAGAGGTTAACTATGAGGCGATGTCTCTGAAGGAGCTGAAGGCGGCGGCGAAGGAGCGTAACCTCCACATCACAAAGGACATGAACAAGAAGGACTTTATCCTGGCTCTGAAGCGTAGTGACACGGGTCTGCCGCAGCAGCAGCCCAAGATCGCCGAGCCTCTTGCTGGCAGCGAGGCTGGTAAGCCCGAGGAGGGTTTCCCTGTTGATCTGGGTCAGAATGTAAATCCTAACTCTGAGTAGCAAGTATGGCCACAGATAGTCAGTTTTTTCGTGTAAGAACAGATCCCGATTATTACAAAGGTGTAGATCAGTTTGAAAGCAGATCAACTGCTTACAGGACTGTTCTGGCTGAAAAGAATACGATTGCGACACCTGATAATCGTTTTCCTGGATGGGCTGCTCCGATGTCCGATGGTCGTCTTGTAACAGATTACCGTCCTCACTGTGCTGGAAATATTCCTGCTGGAAAGCAATTTGCGACAAAGGGCTGGATTCAGAATAATGCAGAGGATATCATTCGTGTCTCAAGAGAGCGTCAGGTGAAGCAGAATGGTGCATCTCTTGGCCTTGACATGACGGTTGTTCCTCCTCCTGCGAATGTTGTAAAGTGCGAGGCCACACAGTGTTGGATCGCCCCGACAGGGGTTCCGAATGGTATTGGCACAGAAAGAGCCTACGATAAGGCTCCTGAGCTCTTTGGGACTTTTAACTATAAATCAAACGGGCCTGCTGCACCTTCACGAACACTTCTGACGACGCGGTTTGAGGGTGGACGTAACTCACCGAGGGGGCGTGAGTTCAAGCCGCTTGGATCGGGTCGTGTTAAAGCGTAAACTATTTCTAGACTGCCTAAACTTTGAGGCAGTATAGAGTTAGTATGAAGACCATTCTTGCATTTGATATTGGTATTCGTAATCTTGCCTGGTGTGTAATGAAGAAGACTGATGTATCAGGTGCTCCTGTGCAGGTTCTCGGATGGGAGAATTATGATCTTCTGGAGGGGCAGGCTGCCTCGAAACCCATCAAGGGCACATGTTCAGGATGTTCTGCATCGGCCTCATATGAATCTGAGACAGCTCTTTATTGTGTCCGTCATTGTCCTTTGAGTAAGCCAGCTATTCGAGATTTGTCAGGAACTCTGATGAAGAAACTTCCGGGTGCGAAAGGAATTAAGGAACTCCTGGTTGCCAAGGGTGTGGCAAAACCTCCTAACTCGAAGGCTCTCCTGGTAAAAAAGATCCGAGAGTTCTACTGTCTTCCGATCGTAAAGGCCAAGGTCAAGAAAGCCATAGATACAGAACTTACAATTCTTCATGATGCCATTCGGAAGTTTATTTTGCAACGAAAGGAACTTTTTGGTTCTGTGAATGAAATCTTGCTGGAGAACCAACCTGCTCTCAAGAATCCTACAATGAAATCTGTCCAGATTCTTCTGTTTGCGTCACTAAGAGATATTCTACAGCCGGGTCCTCCTTCTTTGAGACTTGTCCACGCCAAGATGAAGGTCAAGGGCAAGGAGACAGGTGACAAGGGCTACAAGGACCGTAAGGAGGGTGGTGAGGATCGTGTCAAGAAGTGGCTGGAAGCAACAAAGGTTGAGACAGCAGCAAAGTGGCGTGCCTATCTTGCTTCAAACGCAAAGAAAAATGACCTAACGGATGCTTTCTGTATGTGTCTAGACGGATTTGGCCTAGAATGAAGATTGCTATTCAGATTTCTGGAGAGTTTCGTATGCTTCATTTGTGTTTGCCTGCGTTATATAATGTGGTTAAGGATCACGATGTAGATTTCTTTGTGCATGTGTGGCGTAAAGAAGAAGAAGGCCCTGGAACATATCCATTTGAGGGACGAAACATTTGGCACAAGACGATGTATGTCTATGGACACGGACAAGGACTTGCCGCTTTTCAACCAAGATCATATGTTGTTGAAACATATGAAACGAAAGACGATCTTCATGTGAAGCCTCGATCCATGTCGATGTATTATTCAATCTATATGGCAAATGAGATACGCAAGAAATATGAAAAGGATATGGATGTTAAATATGATGTTGTGATGAGATATAGAACAGATTGTATTCTTGAGACTCCAATCTTCAAGGATTTACCAACAGAATCTACATATCTAGTAATTCCTGTATCGTCTCGTGTTACTAATGTGGATGGTCCATGTGAGGATTCATCTATCTGTGATTGGATAGCTTGGGGAACTCCCGACACGATGGAAGTCTATTGTTCAACGTTTCTCACGTGGCTTCAACAGCCGAATGATGAGATTCCGATTCCCGAGTCTATGCTCTATTTACAATTAAAGAGAGCTGGTCTGACATCGCCGACGTTTTTGAAGAGGCCAGAAGTGAACTTCTATTTGGTTGAGGGGAATGGGCAGATCCGCGGTCAAACACGGTCTAAAAACTCCTGAAGAGTCCGAAGAAGGATGGCAACCCTACGAGAAATGGAATCGGTGGCTTTGTCTATGGGGGGTCCCGATATTGGCCTAAGCAGTGACTTAGGTAATGTAATAGATATCACGGACACCAACGACGCTCTTGGTCTTAATATGTTGGCGAATCCTGGAAAGATTTCATTTGGAAACCAGTCATCTGGTCAGACAGTTACGGTCTCAGCACCGCAAGCCTCTCAAAATTCCTTCTCAGGCATTGAGGTCTCATCGCTTGAGCCGCTCGAGCCGATCACTCTTGATGCAGGCTTTGGTTCATCGCCGCCTGTTGAGATCTCATTAAATCGTGAGTCTGCACAACAGCAGAACCTTTTTAGCAATCAGCAGACAGCTACGGGCCCGAGTGTGTCTCTAGCTCCTGCTCAGCAGCAGCGTGATCCTGAGAAGGAGAAGAAGGACAAGATTGAGTATCTGAACAAGCTGCAGCGTCTTGAGCAGAAGGGCTTTCCAGTTCAGCGTCGCTTTACGATGGATAACTCTCTCGAGGAGATCAAGCAGGAGTATGATCGGCTCGTCGATGCTCGTAATCTTGAGGCGTCTCTTCGTTTCCAGCGTCAGGCTCTGATGGGTGTTGTGACGGGCCTTGAGTGGATGAATAATCGTTTTGATCCTCTTGATATTCATCTCGATGGTTGGTCAGAGTCAGTCCACGAGAATGTCGAGGACTTTGATGAGATCTTCGAGGAGCTCTATGATAAGTATAAGGATCGTGGAAAGATGGCTCCTGAGGCCCGTTTGATGATGGCTCTCGCAGGGTCAGGTTTTATGTGCCACGTGAGCAATACGTTCATGCGTCAGAGAATGCCGTCGGCGGATGATATTCTGAAGAACAATCCTGAGCTTGCACGTCAGTTTGCTGCAGCAGCGGCGAACCAGGCGGGTCCTGGGTTTGGCAATCTGATGGGCATGGCGATGGGTGTGCCTCAGCAGCAACCGCAGCAGCAGATGCCTGCGGGTCCTCAGGGTATGCCGCAGCAACCTGCGAGAAATACGGGACCGACAGGGGCCTTCTTTGGTTCATCACAGCAAGAACCGCAGGTCATGGCATCGGTTGAGCCGCCGAGGACGGCTAGACGTGAGATGCGTGGCCCCACAGGTGTTGATGACATTCTGAGAACCTTTGAGGAGGTCCGACGCACGGAGGTCATGGGTCCGATGGGCAATGGCATGGAACAGATGGGTCCGATGAACTCTTCCGGTCAGCCTGCGACCGCTGCGGTCATGGAGATGGAAAGCATTCACAGCGGTGATCTGGGAAGCATGGCTGACTCGACGAGAACGGGTGGAGGACGCAGACGTGGTCGCAAGGCCGCGGTTGTAGGAAATACTCTTTCCGTAAACGTGTAATAGGATGGAAATACCAGAAGTATTTAAATCAGGAATCTATATTGCCTTTGTTATAGGCATTATAGTTTTCTCAAGTTATGTGACAGATGAGATTGGAATTGCATTCTATGAGCTACAGAATAATGAAAAGAAGATCTTCGATATGATTCATGAGATAACTCCTGATCTTCATATGCACGAAGAGTATGTAAATATTATTCCATTGTGTATTTTATTTTCTTTCTTTTTTATTCCAAATGGTGCTGAGCTCAGTAAAAACTTTGCGTCCATGTTCTTTTTTGTGTGTATTCTGCGGTCAATGACAATCATGACAACAATTCTTCCAAAACACGAGAAGTGTATGACACGATTTCACTGGAGTAATATCTTTCGTGGTCAATGCTATGATAAAGTCTTTAGTGGCCACACATCTTTTGTGTTTCTGGCGTCACTCGTTTTTTACGAGGCAGGAATTATTTCTTTTCCTGCCTTGATCTGTATGAACTTCATTGAAGCCGCCATTATTCTTCTAACAAGGTCACATTACACAGTAGATGTCTTGTTAGCTTACATGGTATCTTTTATGGTCTTTCAGAGCTCACATGTTTCTATTTGCTAGTTTGGTCATGTTGTAAGCATATGTCTCCTCTAGAGAAGGTTCGTTCTCTTTCTTCTCAGATGTTTCTGGTTTCTGTGAAGCTGCGAGCCTAGCCTGTTTTTCATTAAGCCTACGAAAGATTTCTGTTTCCTCGGGTGTCATGCCACCTACAGGTGCAGCCCCCGTATCTTTTGGTTTTGTAAATAAATAGAGATCACTGTTTTCATTGAATAAGAATGACAACAGGAGTAACACAATAAGTGTCATAATAAAGGCCACAAACACATTGCGTGTTGCAACAAAGAGAACGGTAAAGATAAGGCCACGACGAATCCATGGTTGCTGGAAAAACTTTTCTTGTTCTCTTGTGACTTCCATACCGAGAAAGCGACCACCCAAGTTTAGAAGAAGCATCATGAGGCCAATAAAATACGGATTTGTATTGACTGCTGCAAACATATGTTCAATTGGATTCAGTGCTGCTGTTGCGATTGCTACAGGAGCCGGAGGAAGACTCATTCCTACTACCCTTTCACCGATAAAATCACTCGATCGTTATCCAGGGTCGTTTCATCTTTTCCATATCTTCAATGTAAAAGAAGACTGCAAGGGCAAACATAACACCTACACGAGGGCACCAGTTCGCCGCAAGGAGGACTGCCATAACAACAAGAAAACGCCAAAAGGGGATTGAATAGAGTTTCACAAGAATAGGCTCATAGGGGGCCTCTAAGACTGTTCCTTCATAGAGATTCCATATGAAAAAGACTGACGTGACAACAATTCTAGCTGCCGCATCATAGACACCCGAGGGTTCCATTCTACCTTGTGACTGAACTATTTTGAACGTTGCCAGAATTTCGTTCACTGAGATCCTGAACAGCCGACGTGCTAACTGTCTGTTCTTCAATCATAAGTGGGTTCTCTCCTAGGACTTCTTCAACAAACCATTTCTTCTTATCGGGGACTATGCGGACACTCATATCGGGGGCAAATCCCTCCAGTGTCTTCTTAACAATAGGATGAACTCCTCCGGCCCCGATAAACAAAGCAGAAGCAAGAGCTGAGAGTATACCAAGAGGCCAACCGAACGTCATAGTTGTCAACGTGATGATCATAAGAAGTAATGCACGTCCGAGAAATGTGTCAGCTTGCTTGCGTATCTCGATAGGAACCTTCTCTAGAAAGACAATAAGTGTTGTTAAGAAAAAGGCTATAACTACTTCAATCGGGCCTCTGAACTTATCAAAGATATCAGAGATATGTGCTTGAAATCCTCCGCTCATAAAGATAGGTTCTTGTGAAGCCATCCTGTTTCTGATAGAAACCCCGCAAAACATTTTGCCAGGAACAGCAGAGAGTAGTCTCCAGAGACTATGGAATATTGTTCATTATCAGACGCTTTTCCAGAAGTAAATACAGTGGCAAGAAAGGAAGAAAAGAAAAAGGCTAAACGTTGTAAGGGACCGCCTCTATCATTCTTAGAGCCCGGAGACCAGCCTGTCGTAGACCCCGATCGTCCGGCATTACGTCCTAAGTCTGATGTTCCGCCCATTAACAAGGAAACGGGCGTCAGAGAACACGCACCGGTTGATTCAGAGCCTCTAAAGGAGTCATGGGCCGATCAGCCCGACGATGAACTTCTATCGCAGCTCCAGTCACAGAAAGCAAATCCTCAGCAGCAGGCGGTATTGAACGCGTTGCCGACAGTCTCAAAGGGTCTTGCAGGGACCAACAGAAAGCCCAAATACTTTGGTGCTAACTTTGATGACTCTGTTGAAGAAGGCTTTGCGTCCTTTACAAATGTGATTGGCGATGACCCTGCTTACAGTCTGGGCAGCTTTGATGCAAAGGGAGTTGCAAAGGCGTCAGGATTACCGACACCGTCTGTTGTGGATGTCTGGAAGCCGCTGACGCCGTCAGGAGCCAATACGGCTTATTTTAACAAGTTGCCGCCGCCTAGTGGTATCGTGAATGCTGCTGAAGAGGCACCTACAGGTCCGAGCCAGAAGGAGGAATTCTTTCGAAAGCTCGATCGCATATATGCCCGCCTTGATGAGTTGGAATCACGTCGTTCAGAGAACTCACAGACAGAAGTTCTGCTCTTTATCATGAGCGGAATTTTTGTCTTGTTCAGCATGGATATTTTAGTTAGAAAAACAGGCAATGTTCGAATTATGACAAAGTAAGACCTTTTAGTTTGACTGTAAGGTTCTGTAAAATAGAAGTATTTGAAGAGTTATTGGGATATTTCTCTTCAAATTTGTTTACAATACGCTGAGCTTCTTTAAAATCATCTTTATCTCCATCGTCAAGGATTTGCCCTGAATTTTTCTTACGCATGAGTCTCTGATAGACTTTCAATGCCTTGTTAAATTCATCTTGGTTTTTCTCCTTGTTGGCTCCAAGATTTAATTTCATTTGAAGACCTCTAGTGATTTCGTGCAGCTGGTCAAGTTTCGTAGAAAGAGCGTTCTTTTGTAGACTGACATCTCTGAATTTGTTCATGAGTTCAGATAATGCATGTGATGTTTTCTGTGATGCCTTCACGATTGTCTTGCCTGTGTAAATATCAAGTAGAGTTACAAAGCGATCCATGTAGATGGCACGTAAGAAGTTTCTGGCCTTGTCGCATTCTCTTTGCAGGAGCAAGGTAGAATCTTCATAGCATTTTGATTCACTCATTGACGCCAGGAAATCAGATACTTCATTCCATTTCTCATCTTTAAAAAGTTCTTGTAGTAAACTCGGTGACAAGTGAAGTAGACAGAGAAGTTTCGCTTCACTAGGAGTAAAGATTCCTTGTTTCCATTCATTCTTTGCTTCAGCTTCTCTTACTTCGAGGTTAATGCCTGTAAGATTAAATGAGACGGTAGGTGTATTCTTATCAGTCGAGGTTCCTTCAATGCAGTCTTCTGACTCTTTGACTTCTTCATCCTCTTCCTCGAGTGTTTCTGTGCGGGGCTTCTTTGAAGGCTTTTCTTCAGGCTTTTCTTCGACCTCCTCTTCCTCGTCTTCCTCCTCTTCCTCTTCTTCAGCTTTGGC
>Ga0208257_1000151_pt1 | contig 24091 bp, 32 predicted proteins | sample CryBogCBH10Sep07_FD_184610 | JGI IMG/M metagenome (GOLD analysis project Ga0208257, IMG submission 184610) | Freshwater microbial communities from Crystal Bog, Wisconsin, USA - CBH10Sep07 (SPAdes) | ecosystem: Environmental > Aquatic > Freshwater > Lake | place: Crystal Bog, Wisconsin, USA... | reverse complement strand
CACCCTCACCGATGGCTATGCCTGATCCTGCTACTAGGATGAACAATCCTTTTTTTAAAGCAGGTGGCCTTATTGAGCGCACGACTCGCGACAGGAAAATTTTATGAGTGTAGATAAATCATTGTATGAAGCCCCACAGGGGTTAGGTTCTCTTGACGACGGTAGTGAACCAGCGCTTCAAGTTGAGATTGTAGACCCAGAAGAACTTCATATCTCTGGCCCGGGTTTTGAGATGCACATGGAGCATGTGGAGCCTGACTTTGATGCGAACCTTGCTGACGATATGCCTGAGAACCAGCTGCTCTCTTTAGCCTATGAGTTATTAGGTGACCTTGAAGAAGATATCGCTTCACGCAAAGATTGGTTAGATACTTATGTTAAAGGCTTACAACTCTTAGGACTTAAGTACGAGGATCGCTCAGAGCCTTGGCCCGGTGCTTGTGGTGTGTATCACCCATTGTTGATGGAGTCAGCAGTTAAGTTTCAATCTGAAACTATTATGGAGACGTTCCCTTCGGCTGGCCCAGTCCGTACTGAAATCATTGGTAAAGAGACCCCAGAAAAGATTCAAGCCGCAGCACGTGTCGAAGCCGACATGAATAATGAGCTTACCAACATCATGTTGGAGTATCGTCCAGAACATGAACGCTTACTGCTTTCCGTAGCTTTATCAGGTAACGCATTTAAGAAGATTTACTTTGACCCATCTTATAACCGTCAAGTAGCTCCATTCATTTCCGCAGAAGATGTAATTGTTCCCTATGGTGCAGCAAATATTGAAACCGCTGAACGTATTACCCATCGTATGCGGAAAACTAAAAATGAGTTACGTAAACTTCAGGTTGCGGGGTTCTACCGTGATGTTGATCTTGGCGACCCAGTTCGCGTTATGGATGAGGTTGAGAAACGAAAGGCTGAGCAACAGGGCTTCTCAGCGTCGATGGATGATCGCTTCCAGATTCTTGAGATGCATGTCAATTTAAATTTACCCGGATATGAGGACACAAACAAACATGGCGAAGAAACCGGCATTGAACTCCCGTACGTCGTTACCATCGAAAAAGGTACCAGTACGATCCTCGCGATCCGCCGCAACTGGCTCGAAGAAGACCCGCTCAAAATCCGTAGACAACACTTTGTCCACTACGGATACATCCCCGGATTTGGCTTCTACTACTTTGGACTTATCCATCTTATTGGTGGACACACCAAAGCCGCAACCTCGATTCTTAGACAACTTATCGATGCGGGTACACTCAGTAATTTACCGGGTGGGCTTAAGTCTAAAGGACTACGGATTAAGGGAGATGATACGCCTATCGCGCCGGGTGAATTTAGAGATGTAGACGTTGGTAGCGGAGCCATTAGGGACAACATCCTGCCACTCCCGTACAAGGAGCCAAGTCAGGTTCTAATGGCTTTGATGAACCAAGTCATCGAAGATGGCCGTCGTTTCGCTGGATCTGGTGATCTTAGCGTTTCAGATATGTCTTCTAATGCTCCAGTAGGAACTACGTTAGCCGTTCTTGAACGGGCATTGAAGGTTATGGGCGCTATTCAAGCGCGTATCCATTACACAATGAAGCAAGAGTTTAAACTTCTTGCTGCGATTATTAGGGACAATACTCCGGAGAGTTATGACTATGAGCCAGAGACTGGAAATCCTTCTGCTAAGCGCGCTGATTACGATAACGTTGACGTTCTACCTGTGTCTGATCCTAACGCCAGCACAATGGCCCAAAGGGTTGTTCAGTATCAGGCGGTTCTACAACTTGCTCAGACAGCGCCTCAAATCTATAACCTCCCTTATCTCCATAGGCAAATGATTGAGACGATTGGGATTAAGAATGCTCAGAAACTTATCCCAATGAATGATGACCTTCAACCGGTTGATCCTGTGTCTGAAAACATGGCGCTCATGGTGGGTAAACCTGTTAGAGCGTTCTTGTATCAAGATCATGCGTCACATATCGCGGTTCACTCTGCACTATTACAAGATCCTAAACTCGCACAGACATTAGGTCAGAATCCACAAGCACAGGCTATTACAGCGGCGCTCAATGCGCACTTAATGGAACATGCTGCGATGGAATACCGTACACAGATTGAACAGAGTCTTGGAGTTACATTACCACCACCTCCCGCATCGGTACTGGCTGGGAATAATGATGATGACGATACGACTGGGTATTTACCGCCGCCCATTGAGGCACAGTTGTCTCCGTTACTTGCTCAAGCAGGGCAACGGGTACTTCAGCAGAATCAACAAGCACATCAGCAACAACAGGCCCAACAACAAGCACAAGATCCGCTTATTCAGATGCAGCAGCAAGAGTTGCAGATTAAACAGCAGCAGCTTCAACTTGCTCAACAGCAAGCCCAAGTCCAAGCGCAACAAGCACAGGTTGAGAGTCAGATTGCACAGGCTGAACAAGCACGTAAGGCTAAGAAAGACCTTATGGACGCAGCGGCTAAGGCTGAAGAACTTAAGTTCAAACAGCAGGAACTTGCGGCTATGACTCAGCTTGAAGGAGCTAAGTTAGGCGCGGACATCCAACACAAACGTGCTGCTCAGTTGGTTGATATGGCCACTAAGTCTGATAAGCAAGACCATGATCACAATGCACAACAGCATAAGCATTTAATGGATAAGGTTAAGCACGTTACGGATATGGCTAAATCTGTTGACCAACAAGATAGTGAACACAACCAGCAAATGGCTGATTCAACACAGGCAGGGGTTCAAGATGCACTTAAGCATAAACAACATCAGCTTGATGTATCTAAACACCACCTTGACGCGGTAAACGTGGGAGTAGATGTAGCCCACAAACGTGCACAACACCAACTGGATAAAGACCAGATGGCGCAACAGGCTGAACAAGCCCAGCAACCTGATGTAGCAGATGAGGGAAGTATTGAATGAAGACAGATACTGCCGCCGAGTATTTAACTCGCAAAATTGACGAAGCGATTGATTCAACTACGAGGGCTATTACTCGTGGGCATGTAACTACTTTCGATGAGTATCGAAGACTGACCGGCGTTATTCAAGGACTCGACGCCGCAAAGCAATTAATAGAAGACCTTGCAAAAAACCTAGAGGACGATAATGAGTGATATCAACGTCGATGAAACATTAAGTGAAGTAGATAGAAAAGCTAAACAACTTCCAGAACCAAGCGGGTTTCGGTTGTTGTGTATGGTACCTAAGATTGAAGACACGTACGGCGACAGTATGATTGTTAAGTCATCTGAATCCATACGAGTTGAAGAGCAAACGACGGTCGTGTTGTTTGTAGCAAAGATAGGGCCAGATGCTTACAAAGATAAGAAACGGTTTGCTAGTGGGCCTTGGTGCAAGGTCGGTGACTTTGTTTTAGTTCGGGCGTACTCCGGAACCCGGCTAAAGATTCATGGCACTGAATGGCGAATCATTAATGATGACACTGTTGAAGGTGTTGTTGAAGACCCACGCGGCGTAGGCCGTGCATAAGGAGCAATTTATGTCTGATGAAGAAGTAAAGGTTGATGTGGTAGATGATACCCCTGTAGAGGATCGTAACCGCGCCCCACTCCCTGAAAAGATTGTTCAGGAGTTAGAGAACGATGATCTTGAAGAGTATTCGGCTAAGGTCAAACAACGTTTAGGCCAGATGAAAAAAGTATGGCATGACGAACGTCGGGCTAAAGAGTCGGCTGCTCGTGAACGTGAGGAAGCATTGCGTTTTGCGCAACAAACGTTTGAGGAAAATAGACAGCTAAAACAAAGACTTGGAGCTAATGAGAAGGTATATATTAGTGAGGCAAATAAGGTTGCCACTAATACCTTAGCTGCGACTAAAGATGCTCTTAGGAGAGCCTACGAGTCTGGTGATGCGGATAAGATTGTTGAGGCGACTCAAAATCTAAACGAAGCCCAGATTAGGCTGAAAGAGGTTTCTAGCTTTAAACCGTCTTTACAAGATGCTGATTCGAGTGTACAAATACAACAACAGGCTCAAGCACAGCCACGTCCTGCTCCATTACCTGACCCTAAAGCAGAAAGATGGAGACAGAATAATACGTGGTTTGGGGTAGACGAGGAAATGACTGCCCTTGCTTTGGGACTGCATGAAAAGTTAATTAAGTCGGGCGTCGATCCACGTAGTGACGAGTACTACCAGAAAGTCGATTCGACAATGAAAAAACGTTTCTCGGACTACTTCGAGGACGCACAACCTACCGAGGAACCGGAAGAAAGACCGGCACCCCGCAAAAATAGCACTGTTGTTGCTCCGGCAACGCGGTCTACTGGTTCTAAGCGAATCCAAATATCTGCTTCTGAAGCAGCAATCGCAAAACGATTGGGATTATCGCCTGAAGCGTATGCCCGTGAAAAAATCAAACTGGAGAACATCTAATGGCTGAAATTCGCACAAACCGTGAATTAGAGAATCGGGATGCCACCAAGCGTAAAGCCGCGTGGACACCGCCACAATTACTACCTGAACCGAATCCCATTCCGGGTTGGAAGTTCAAGTACATTCGGATTGCCACGATGGGTCAAGCTGATCCAACGAACACATCCGCAAAGTTCCGTGAAGGTTGGGAGCCTGTAAGGGCTGTTGATCATCCGGAAATCATGCATCTTGCAGACCAGAATACCGGTAGTCGTTTCAAAGACAATATCGAAATTGGTGGTTTGTTGCTTTGTAAAGCACCTGAAGAGATGGTTCAACAGCGTAGTCAACATTTTGCTGATATGAACAAGGCTCAGATGGACGGTGTAGAAAATAACTTTATGCGACAAAAAGATGATCGGGCGAATATGGCTTTGTTCTCGGACAAGAAATCAACCATCTCTTTTGGTCGTGGTAATAAATCTTAATTTAGGAGACTAAAATGGCTTATCCGACTATTTCAAGCCCATACGGGCTTAAGCCGGTGAACCTACAGGGTGGGCGAGTTTACGCTGGTTCGACCCGTATGTTCCCGATTTCTAACAACTTTTCTACGGCACTTTACAACGGCGACGTTGTAGGTAACGCTGTAGGCGTTCTTGCTGCTACTGGTTATACGGTCGGTGCTCCGTCAGCCGGTGCCGGTAAGGGTATCGGTATTTTCGTGGGTGCTGAGTACAGCACGACCGGTGGCCCAATCTATGGTAAGAATCGCTATCAGTACTATGCTGGCAGCATCGCGTCAAACGACATCGTTGGTTACGTGGTTGATGATCCTCTTGCATATTTCCGCACAGCGGTTATTGCACAGGGTACTACGTTATCAAACTCGGCTACCACCGTTGGCTATTTGAACCCATCTTATGTGGGCAGCAACGTGTATCTCGTCTCGGGCGCTACGGGCCAGTCTACGGCTACGGGTGATTCGTTGATGGGTGTTTCTGGTGCGGTTGTATCAAGTGGTACTTCGGGCGCTGGCGCTCCTCTGACCAGTACGGCTACCCCGTTCCGCGTCATTCAGGTTGTTCCAGACACGGCGTATACTTACCAAACGTCATCTACGGGTTCGGCTTCGTCAAGCACGTCGGTCACGCTTTCAGCGTCAGACTCGAACATCAAGCCGGGTATGCAGTTAATTGCTACGAACGCGAACGGTACTTATGTATCTGGCTGCGCTCCGGGCAACTACCTGACCGTGACTAACGTTAACGGTACGGCTATGACTGTCTCGGCTTCGGTAACTTTGACCTCGGCGGCAACTTTGACGTTCGTTGGTTATCCAGAAGTTATCGTTGGTTGGGGCGCGGGTATGCATGCTTATAACGTCGCCAACGGCGCTTAATACTAGGAGTAATTAAAAATGGCAATTTCAAGAGCACAACTCCTTAAGGAACTACTCCCGGGTCTGAACGCACTGTTCGGCATGGAATATGCTTCTTATGGTGAGGAACATAAGGAACTATTTGAGGTCGAGACCTCTGAGCGTTCTTTTGAAGAAGAGACGAAGCTTTCGGGCTTCAGCGCCGCCCCAGTGAAGAACGAAGGTCAGGCTATTGCGTATGACAACGCGCAAGAAGCGTGGACTGCTCGTTATAACCACGAGACGATTGCTCTCGGGTTTTCGATCACTGAGGAAGCGATTGAAGATAACTTGTACGACTCACTCAGCAAGCGCTATACAAAGGCGTTGGCTCGTGCGATGGCGTACACGAAGCAAGTCAAGGCGGCTGCTATCATTAACAACGGGTTCAATGCCTCGTATGTTGGTGGTGACGGCGTATCCCTGTTTAGCACTGCCCACCCGCTGGTTAGCGGCGGCACGAACAGCAACACGTTCTCAACCAGCCCTGATCTTAACGAGACTTCATTGGAAGCCGCTACGATTCAGATCGCTGCTTGGACTGACGAGCGTGGCCTGTTGATCGCTGCTAAGCCCCGTAAATTGGTTATCCCACCAAACAACATGTTCGTTGCCAAGCGCTTGCTTGACACTGAGCTTCGCGTTGGTACTTCGGATAACGACATCAATGCCTTGAAGTCGATGGGAACCATTGGCGAAGGCTTCAAAGTCAACCACTTCTTAACGGATACCCACGGTTGGTATATCCTGACAGACGTGCCGAATGGCTTGAAGATGTTCGAGCGCACCCCCTTGCAGAACAGCATGGACGGTGATTTCGATACGGGTAACGTGCGTTACAAGAGCCGCGAGCGTTATAGCTTCGGCTGGTCGGATCCACTCGGCGTATTTGGTTGCGCCTAAGTTGATCTGGGAAAGGGGGCTTCGGCCCCCTTTTTCTTGTTGACAGCATTTTAATTAATGCGTATATAGTGTATTAAGGCTAGGATTATTTTAGTCATGTCAGCCCTTCCTAGAGGGACGTAGCACAGATGACATGGCGACTTGTGCTTAAGGAGATTTATCATGGGTATTCAAACCTTTCTCGGCCCGGTTCTTGCTGGTACGCAAAAGAATAACAACACAGCATTTGTTACTTCTAATACGCCCAGTGCAACTTATTTAAGTCCATACGGTACGGGTAATAGCTACCGTAACACGGGTGCTGGCGACTGCTTCCAGTTCGTTTCAGTTCCACAAACTTCTTTTACTAGCATTGCTACTGGTACGTTAACAGGTTCTGGTGCTACGGTTATTCCGACGTATACAGTTACGAACGGTAGCGGAACCACAAACTACCCGCTGGTATTCCCAGCCGGTTCATACATTGACAACATTGATTTTATTGTTAATACAGCGTTTACTTTAACCGGCACATCTCCAGTTATTACTTTAGCGCTTCAGCTTATCGGTGCCCCCGGTTCAACCTACGCATCGGCACAAACGATTGCTTCAGTCACTTTGACTGGCGCTTCATTGCCACCGATTGGTGTTTATGCGACGGGTAACTCAGGGTCGACAGCTAGCCAGTATGCGCCAATCGTATATACAAGCGGCTCTGCTACTCCATTAGCTATGCTCCAAAACACCGGCCCAACGGATGCAATATTCCAAATTCTGGTAACTGGGGCAGGTACTACTCCATTAATTACGGCGGGTGCGTGTTCGTTTGCGTTCAACTACGTTTTACGTAACCCAGACGGTTCATGGTATCCACAGACGCCGCCTAATCCGTTTACTGCTCCAATCCCAGCTACTTATTAATCGGGAGTAGCTAAATGGCTATAACAGCAGCGTTCCAACCCCGCAGTGCTGGCGTAACAGTCAACATTGCGGTCACGGCGTCATCGGCAAACGTAGCGGTGTTCTCTGCACCGCTTACAACCGTACCTAACATGCAAGTCAGGTTCTTCAATAGTGGGACTAACACCACTTTTGTTGAGTTTGGTACGAGCAGTGCGGTAGCAGCAACAACTTCTACTAGCGTTCCTTTAGCGGGGAATAGCATTGAAGTATTCACTGTGCCTTATGGTACAACCTACATTGCTGCAATCGGTACAAGTGGTAACACACTTTATATGACACCGGGTGAGGGGCCATAACATGGCTATTCGTTTTATAGGTGGTAGTGGCGGTAGTTCAACGGCCCCGACCAACAAAATACTGTTCACTTCAAGCGGAACATACACCCCGTCAGCGGGCGCTATTTTTGTCAAAGTGGTTGTATGTAGTGGCGGTGGCGGCGGTGGAGGCGGTGCATATTATGTTACCGCCGCTTCTGGAGGCGCTGGCGGTGGTGGCGGTGCATACATTGAGGAATGGTTCCCCGTTTCTGCTTTAGGTTCTTCTGTCACTTGCACGGTTGGCGTTGGCGGCACAGGTGGAACTGGCGCTACTTCATCTAACACTGCTGGTGGCGACGGAACATCCGGCGGTAACTCGAACTTTGGAACATTTATTTATGCCACTGGCGGTGGTAACGGGGGCGGCGGTCAAGTAACTGCCGCAACCAATTCTGGAAGCGGTGCAGGTGGAATTCCAAGCAACTCTACTCCTGCCGGAGCAGTTGGTGGAACCGCCGGAACATATACAACTGCGTATGGCATAACCAGTGTAAACGGTGTGAGTACCGGAAGCGCAGGCATTAATGGAACCGCCAACACAATCGGGTTTTGTGGAACCCCCGGCTCACCGGGTATTTATGGTGCTGGTGGAGCTGGTGTTGGCTATCAATACGCTTTTGCTCCAACAGGAGGCGGCGCAGGAAACTCAAGTAGCGGAAACAGTAGTGGCGCTGGCGGTGGTTTTTTAGCCGTAACTAATACTTATGCAACTGGTGTAAACAGAGGCGCAGGTAATCCGGGTACTGCGGTCACAACTTATTCGCCCGGTGGTGGCGGTGCAGGTGGCGGTACTGGCGGCTCAAGCACTAAAGCGGGTGGTGCGGGAATTCAAGGCGGCGGTGGCGGTGGTGGTGCTTCAAACACGGTTAGCGGTGGCAATGGTGGCGCTGGCGGCAACGGCTTTATTTACGTTGTGGAGTATTTCTGATGAATAGGTATGTTGTTATTAACAACCTTAATATCGTCGTCAATATGTGTTTATGGGACGGAGTAACCGAATGGACTCCGGGTAATGATGCTGATGGCAACCCTTTAACGGCAGTTTTAGATACTAACCCACCGACTGCAAACTATGGTCTGCTATATCAGAACGGCAAGTTCATCACTCCACCCTCTACTTCCAAATAATAGGTAGCCGTTGCCATGAAAGACAACCATGACATCTTCAAACACGTAATAGATGTTATCTCTGCAATATTTGCTTTTGGATCTCTAATGAAGTGGCTACCTGCGGCGGCAAGCGTATTTACTATACTTTGGTATATAATCCGTATATGGGAGTCCAACACGGTACAGAATTTTATAGTTAAGCGGAAAACGAGTAATGCCGTATAAAGATCCAGAAGCACGGCGCTTATGGAGAAGACAGCATTACAAACAAAACAAAGATAAAGAACGTAAATATTCAAGTAATTTAAGATTTGCAAATAGGAGAAAGTTTATAGAAGAGTTGGGCGGTAAATGTTTTTCTTGTGGTGAATTGGATTCGGTAGTTTTAGATTTTGATCATATTGCTGACGATGGTGCAGAACATCGACGTAAATTCAAAATAAGAAACATTATTGGATACTTTGCAAAACATGGTCTAGACAAAACTAAATTTCAACTTCTCTGTAAAAATTGTAATTGGCGAAAGGAATGGTTGAGACGCAAAAATGCCCAGTAAATCTTCAAAGCAACATCGTTTCATGGAAGCAGTTGCTCACAATCCATCCTTCGCGAAAAAGGCTGGAGTCCCTATATCTGTTGGAAAACATTTTCATGATGCCGATAAAGGCAAAAAATTTAGAGAAGGTGGTCACATGAAACGTAAACATTATGACGGCACCGATGGTTCTTTAGTGCCGGACGACAAATATACGCCTCCTAAAACGCCTAAAGTCCAACCTAAATCCCCCAAGGGTATGACTGATAGCGAGAGAGAAGCACAGTCTGAAGGCTATTGGGCAGATGTCGCACATCCAAAACCAAAATTTAAGCAAGGTGGTCACGTGAAACGCAAGATGAAGTATGCCGATGGTGGTATGTTAGGTTCAGCTCCCGGGATGGCCGTACAACCGACAGCCGTACAACCGACACAAATGCCAGCTAAGTTTCAACCGCCACCAGCAATGATGAATCAATCACCATATCAACCTATGGGTGCGATGACTCCTGTTGGACAGTCACCGGTTAACTATTCGCCAATTCCAAACGTGCCTAACATGCCTAGGGGGGATTATTTTGGAGGCATTAGCCCATTGTCACCCCCACAGCGCCGCCCACCCGCTTTCTCGGGTCAACTACAGTATGGCCAAGGCCAAGGAATGGTTCCTCCTCGAGCGTATTCCGGTGCATCAAGGGATTTATCAACGATACCACAAATAGGTATGCCTGATTATGGTATGGGCGGTATGACATCTAATATTCTACATGGTCAACCACAACAGGCATTAGGTGGCAATTATCTTGGTGCGCCATCTAGTGCTGGTATGTCTAATTTCGGTATGGGCGCTGGTTATGGCGGTAGTCTAGGTATGGGCATGCCTAGTGCTGGTATGTCTGCTGCGCCAACTAATTTTGGCCATAAGCACGGTGGTAAAATTTCTAGATATGCGAAAGGTGGTAATGTGAAACACGCAAATGAACTACATGGTAAGGCTAAGGAAACGAAAGCCATTGCTAGAGAAGAGATGAAAGCCCTGAAGCGCGGTCATGCGCCTAAGAAGATTCTGGAACATGAGAAAGCAGAACATGAGGAAATGGGCTACAAGCGTGGCGGAAAGATCCAGCCAAAAATGAAGTCAGTTAAAGTGCCTAAAGACGAAACTAAGCCTGTAGGCTATAAGATGAAAGAGTCTGCTAGTGGTCGCAAAGCACCACATGGCAAGCATAGTTCTGAGGGCGATACGAAGCTTAAAGGGTTTGGTATGGGTGGCAAGAGCAAGCCCGGTCGCCATGTGAGCAAGGCTCATGCTGGTAAAGATGAGACGCATACGAAGGGTTTTGCCATGCGTCGTGGTGGCGGTATCAGGAAGCCCGGTATCGGTAAGGCATTGGCCGCAGCACAGATGTTAGGTGGTATGCCTCCTTCAGCTCCTCCAGTTCCGGGTATGGCTGGCCCTCCGGGCGCACCACCAAGCGCACCACCAAGCGGTATGCCGGGTATGAAGAAAGGTGGCCATGTTACGCATCACGCGCACCATGCTCATCAGATCCATCACCACCACCATTATGCTAAGGGCGGCCATATCAAGCAGCATCATAAGGGCCATATGGCTTCGGGCGGCGACGTTCGTAAAGGTATTGATGAACGTGCTTTACGTGGTCATACCAAGGGTAAACAGGTTAAAATGGCTTCCGGCGGTCACGTTGGATCTCATCCCTCACGTCGCGGCGATGGCGCTGCTAGTAAGGGCCATACTAAGTGTAAGATTCGTTAATTAATTTTTGAAGGAGACTAAAATGCATCACGCTAAACATCATGCTCACGGCGGTCACGTCAAGCATCCGCAGCATCACGAGCCTAAGCACCATCCGGAGCATATGACTCCCCACGTTCATCATCACAAGCATGGTGGGCATGTGGACAGCCATAAGCCCCATCACGAGCATATTCGGCACTATTACCACGGCAAATAAGTCATGATGCCTTCACGGGGTATGGGAGCAGTTAGTCCAAACAAAATTCCGCGTAAGATACAGCGGAAAGATGCTAACGTCCCCGTGAAACTTTATTGTGCTGGTGGCATGGCTAAAGGTGGCAAAGTTGACAAACCATTTTGGGAGAAAGATGCTCCTAAAGGTCACAAGACTAAACATCTTAGCCCGGATAAAAAGTCAGCAGCTAAAGCTCGTGCTAAGGCCGCTGGTAGACCTTATCCGAATCTTGTTGATAATGCTGCTGTAGCAAAAATGGCTGAAGGCGGTAGTACTGAAGCTTGGACTCGTAAAGAGGGTAAGAACCCAAAAGGCGGTCTAAATGCTAAAGGCAGGGCTTCATATAACCGTGCACATGGGGCGCATCTAAAGGCTCCACAACCGCAAGGTGGATCGCGTAGGGATTCGTTCTGTGCCCGTATGAAAGGTATGAAACGTAAGTTGACTAGTAAGAAGACCGCAAATGACCCGAACAGTCGAATTAACAAAAGTCTCAGGGCTTGGAATTGCTAAATGGCATTAGGTCAATTATCCGGCACTACATCGTTTCTTCCGGATCTTAACGAAGTCGTAGAAGAAGCGTTTGAAAGGTGTGGAGCGGAACTTCGCTCTGGCTACGATATGCGTACAGCAACTCGTAGTCTTAACCTATTGATGATGGAATGGGCTAACCGAGGTATTAACCTCTGGACGGTTGATCAGCAGTTGACGATTACTTTGACCCCTAATACGGCAACGTATATTTTGCCTGTGGATACGGTCGATCTTTTAGATCATGTAATCCGCACAGGGTCGGGTACTACTCAGCAAGATATCAACATTACTCGAATTTCTAGCTCGACTTATCTTTCCATACCCAATAAGAACGCTACGGGTCGCCCTATCCAAGTCTGGATTAACCGGTTAAGTGGTCAGGTAGATTCGAGTGGTAGTGCAACTACTTATGCTCCTACAATTACTGTATGGCCTACGCCAGATTCAGGAACTACATATACTTTTGTATATAACCGTCTACGTCGTATGCAAGATGCTGGCACTGGCATCAATTCGCAAGATGTCCCATTTCGTATGTGGCCAGCTTTAATATCTGGGCTGTCCTATTACTTATCCTTGAAGATCCCTCATGCTGCTGAACGCACTCAAATGTTGAAGGCAATGTATGATGAGGATTGGCTAAATGCGTCAGATGAAGACCGAGAGAAGGCAGCAGTGAGGTTTGTACCCCGAGAAACATTCTTGAGGTGACCCCATGCCGAGTAAGTTTGCATCTGGTAAATTTGCGATTGCGGAATGTGATCGTTGTGGATTTAGGTATAAGCTGAAGGAGTTGAAACAATTAGTCATTAAGACTAAGAACGTCAATATCCTTGTTTGTTCTGAGTGTTGGGAACCGGATCAGCCGCAATTGCAGTTAGGTCTATACCCAGTTAATGATCCACAAGCGTTGCGGAATCCTCGTCCTGACGTTAGTTACTACACACCTACGGGTGCAGTAGGTGGCGATGGTGGTAGTCGGGTTACGCAGTGGGGATGGAATCCAGTTGGGTTAAATAACCCGTTTGATCTGGAAATGCAGAACGATTTAATTGCACAAGGCGTTGTAGGCACAGTTACGGTATTGGTATCTTAGGAGATTTAGATGAAGAAGCACGAACAAAAAGGGCCGCACAAGATTGAAGGTGTGACCGGTGAAGCAATGAAGAAGCATGGGCGTAATCTTGCTCGTGCCATGTATCAGGCAAAGGGGACTCCTAAAGGTCTCCATAAGACTAGTGGAAGGGGTCGGTAATGACTAACAAATGGCGGGATTTTGAATATTACGGGTGGGATGAAAAAGATCCTATTGGTAAATATACTCAGCCCAAAAAGAATCTTCGTTATGACAAAAGCTCTGGCTATGAGTCTGACTCAGATGCTGGCGAAATCGATCGTACGGGTACTAAGACTTATGGTCGGTATGTACAGGGTTATGGTCGTAAGAAGAACCGGGAAGAAATTCGTGGTTGCCGTAATACTCAACGCGGTAAGAAGTTCTTTATTGACGACGATATCCGTAGTCCAATCAAGACTGATAACAAGTATTAATTATGGCGATTACTTACGCAGCAGGAACCAACTCACCATCTAACCTTTGGCAGATGGTGCAGGACTATACTGAGAATACGGAGACTACCTTCGTAACGTATATTCCTACGTTCGTGCAAGTCGCGGAAGAACGTATCTACAATACTGTTCAAATCCCCTCGCTACGTAAAAGTGTCACCGGAACGATGACTGCGGGTAACCCCTATCTGGCCGTGCCTACTGACTGGACCGCAACATTTGCACTATCAATCTACCAAGTAGATGGCTCAGGTAATACTTATCAGACTTACTTGTTAAATAAAGACGTAGAGTTTATGCGGCAATCGTTCCCGTATCCTAGTCCGTCTACCTACTGGGGGCCACCCACCCATTATGGTATTTTTGATACGACTAGTTTTATTCTTGGGCCAACGCCTGACCAAAGTTACACCGCTGAACTCCATTATTACTATTACCCAGCTAGTATTGTGACAGCAGGGTCTTCATGGCTTGGCAGTTATGCTTCTAACTGTTTACTTTACGGCACTTTGCGGGAAGCTTATCTTTATATGAAAGGTGAGCCGGACATGGTAAGCCATTATGAAGAAAAGTACCAAGAAGGTGTTGCGTTGCTCAAAGGTCTGGCTGAAGGCAAGGGTCGTCGTGATGCGTATCGTAGTGGTCAAGTTAGAGTGGATCCCCCATGAATATGATAGTTACTAGCGGTTCGGCTGTTGGCGAAGTAAAGGTTTTTGCCACGAATAATCGTGGGCTTAATGCCGAAGAAATGGCTGATCTTACGGTCGATAGATTGATTTACGTGGGGCGTAATAGTCACCCTGCAATCATTGAACAGGCTAAGGCTTTTAAAGAACACATGCGTCAGGTATTGGTCAATGCCTTTATCCAAGCGCAACTAGAAGAACGGAACACAATTTGTGCCAAGCTTGACTTGCAAGGCTTAGGCGAAATCTCAGATACGGTTAGGAGTTTATAATGGCTGGTATTACACAAGCGATGGCGACAAGCTTTAAAGTAGAGTTGATGGATGCTTACCACAACTTTGGCACTGCGCCCACTCGTGGTACTAGTGCTGCGGATACGTTTAAGATGGCTTTGTTCAAGGGAACTGTGACCGGTACGTACGACGCTACGACTACTAACTACTCCAACATGACCGGTAATACGGACGAAACGACCGGCACTGGATACTCTGCTGGTGGTAATACGCTTACCATTTCAAACGCCCCATCATCGGGTGCGTCTCCTGCTACAACAGCATGGTTGAGCTTTTCTAATACGTCGTGGTCTACGGCAACCATCTCGTCGTCAGGCGCTATGATTTATAATAGTACTCAGGGCAACCGTTGCGTATGCGTACTGTCGTTTGGCGGTATTATTTCTTCAACGGCTGGTACGTTTACGGTTCAGTTCCCAACTGCGGCTGCGAGTACAGCAATCATCCAGATTCAGTAGGTATGACTTATGGCCCTAATATTTGCAGATCGGGTCAAAGACTCTTCCACTACTACTGGTACGGGTACGTTCACGATATCGGGAACGGCTGCTACTGGCTATCAGACATTTAACAGTGGAATTGGCGTCGGTAATACATGTTATTACTGTATCGCGGGTCAGGCTGGTAGCACCGACCCCACTGAGTGGGAAGTTGGTCTAGGCACACTTGCGTCTGCAACAACCATTACTCGATCTTCTGGCAACGTGCTATCTAGCTCATCCGGTGCCGGTACGCTTGTTACATTTAGCGCGGGTGTCAAAGATGTGTTCGTCACATCCCCTGCGTTGTGGGCTACCTCCCCTGCGTTTACGGGGGCTATGAGTGCTTCATCTGGCGCGTTTGGTGGAGCGACTATAGGAACTAGTGCATTAGCGGTAACTGGCAATACCTACTTAGGCGGTCAATTAAGCGTCGGCACTACTGATACTACTACGGCATATGCTTATATTGCTCCAACGCAATCAACACTTCAGCATCAGTTTGCAGTCGCGGGAACAAACAACTTTAACGGCGCTACTGTACAGGGTTTAAACTTAGTCCCAACTCTTGCGGGTGGTGCTTCAACGACAACTTTGTACGGGGTTATTTCTAACCCTAAATTTACAGGCGTCACGGGAACCGTTACAGGCGTTATCGGGGTACAGTCAAACCCTCAGTACAACAGCTCAGGCTCCATAACCAACTTTAGCGCGTTGATAACCAACATTGCGATTGGTACGTCAGGCACGGGTGCAATCACTAGCGCATACTCTAACCGCGCACAAGCACCTACCATCAATGCCGCCGCCGCGATAACCAACTTCTACCAGTATTTTGCACAAGAAGCCGCACCCGGCTCTGGCACGATTACTAACGCCTATTCGTATTACGGTTCGCAGACTACTGCATCGGGTGCGACAAATAACTGGAACCTGTACATGACAGGTAACGCCCCCAATTACTTGGCGGGTCAGTTGTCTATTGGTTCAACCACTATTACTAACGCTTTTATTTATTTAGTCCCATCCACAACTTTGCAATACCAAGTTTGGATGCAAGGCACGAATACAACGACTAATGCCGCCCCTGTTGGGGTGTATATAAACCCTAACGTCAATGGAACATCTTCTGCAACAAGTATGTACGGATTAAACGTCGTACCTATTTTTGGCCCGCAGACAAGCGCCGTTGTTGGAAGTATATATGCGATTAGTGGTAACTGTTATTTAAATACCGCAGTTATGCCGACAACAATGGTTGGCGTTAGAGGATTGATTAACCTTGCATCTGCTGCTACTGGTGGTACGGTTACAAATACTTATTCAGTTATGGCGGATTCGCCGTCTATTGCAACTAGTGCATCTACAATTACTAACGCAAACGGTTTCTATGCGGCAAACATTGCCCACGGTACTACTCAAACCATAACTAACGCCTATGGTTTTTATGGCAACCAAAGCACAACAGGAGCCACAAATAACTGGAACCTGTATATGGCGGGTGCGGCTCCAAATTACCTTAACAGTAACTTATTGATTGGTACAACAACAGTTCCATCAACTAACGGTAACTTGGTACAGTCTGGTCTCCATGCTACATCGGCAGCGGCTCCTACGATTGCATCTGCAACAACTATTGCTCCAACTACTCAAATTGTATTTATTTCGGGCACTACAGCGATTGCAACAATCACAGCCCCTAACCCGATTTCTGCTGGTGGCGGGCAGATTACATTAATTCCGACAGGCGCATTTACGACAACAACAGCGGGTAACATTGCCTTAGCGTCAACTGCCGTAGTCAGTAAAGCTTTGATAATGACCTACGATACGACTACAGCTAAGTGGTATCCGAGTTACTAAGGATTAAACCATGTTAGGTTTTGATACCTTATCTAATGCACCATTATCAAGTTTGACCGTACCGCTTGATGCGGGCGTTATTCTGACCAACGTATCCAGTACAGGCGCTGTTAGCTCAGTTACTCCCCAAGTCGATAAAACTTATATAGTTTCTGCGGTTACGGCTACGGGTGTTATAACATCTGTTACTACCGTTGCTGATGGAAATACTCTGCTTACGGGGGTATTTGGCACGGGTGTTGTTACCTCTGTTTCCGTAGTCGGAGATGCTAACTTTACTTTATCTAGCGTTTCTGGTATAGGCGCGGTAAACTCGGTTATAGCCAATGTAAATGCCACTGTGTTTGTAACAGGGATTTATGGTATAGGGGCTGTTACTTCCGTCCTTATTTGGAGTATTATAGACGACGGTCAGGTTCCTAATTGGACACCTATTTCTGACTCTCAGACGCCCGGATGGACGCTTATAAGTGATAGTCAAACACCTAGTTGGGTGCAAATTAATGATAACCAGACCCCCGGATGGACGGTGGTACCAGATTCTCAGACTCCCAATTGGACGCCAATAGCAGCGTAAGGATTAGATAATGTCCAGTATATACAGCACTAACCTCGGCACTAACCTGATGGGTACTGGCGACCAGTCCGGTACATGGGGTAGCACGACCAATTTAAACCTCGGCACGTTAATGGAACAAGCCATTGCGTCTTATTGCACACAGCAGTTTGCTAGTGCCGATGTCACGTTATCTTTGGTCAACGGTTCAGATGCGGGAGGTAACAATACCCCCGGTACAATTTATACAGCAGGTACTACAGCAGTCCCTATCTCAGCCCGTAATCTATACATCGAATGTCAAGGTACATCTAGCGGCAACAACCTGATCGTACCAACTAATACTAAGCTGTATTACGTCTACAACAACATTACGTCAGGCGGTGGCACGATCACCGTCAAAACTGCTTCTGGTACGGGCGTTGCTATCCCAGTAGGACAACGTATAGCTGTCGTGTGTGATGGTACTAACATAGTTCAAGCCCAAAACTATTTTACGGGGTTCTCAAATATTAACGTCACAGGGTCAATTGTCCCTGCTAACGGTATTTACCTTCCATCAGCCAACACACTTGGGTTTTCGTCTAATACCACCCAACGGGGTACGGTCAATAGCACGGGCAACTGGTCAATTAATGCTCCCACTAGCGGCACTTCATTAACAATCAATAATTCGGCTGCTGGTGCAAAAAACTTGCTTCTTAATGGAGCAGCAAGTGGTAACGCTAACATTGCGATGGCTACCAATTCTGGTACTGGCACACTGTTCTGGATAACAGCCGCTGGCTATATGTTGATTGGTGGTAGCGGAGCTTCGGAACCTAGCACCGCACCTATTACTATTAGTAGCGCTGGTTTAACACAAATAAACTATTTAAGTGTTGCAAGTTCTACGATTCCTCCTAATGGAATTTACTTACCCTCTGCAAATACGCTTGGGTTTGCTACAAACACGACGCTTCGAGCCACGTTTGACGCAAGTGGAAACCTTTTTGTCGGCTCTACGTCGCTATCAACTGATTTATCAACCAACCAAGTCCCAGTAGCGGCAGGTCGTTTTAGATCGTCTGCATTTACAACAGCATCAACCGCATCAGGTACGGCGGTAACTATTTTTGCAATACCTTCAGATGCCGCCGGAGTGTATTTAATTCAGGCTACTTTAAGCGCCGTGAACAGCGTCAATCTTTATACCGTAATTGGTCTTTTGGCTATTAACGGAACAACATCTAAGTGGACAAACCTTGTCACAGCAACAAATATGACGGTAGCAATTAGCGGATCAAACCTACAAGCTACCCAATCATCGGGTGCATCTCAAACTATCACGGCAACAGCTACTCGATTTGCGTAAGGAGTTTTTTATGGCTAATTCATACACATGGATTATTGAACAGATGGACTGCTATCCAACTAACCCGCAACCTGATTGCGTTTTTAACGTACATTGGCGGTGCAACGCGGTGGATGAAGCGACTCCTCCTAACCAAGCGACCATTTATGGTGTACAAACGGTTATTTATAATTCGGCAGAGCCGTATATTCCTTACGCTCAGCTAACCCCCAGTATTGTTATTGGTTGGGTTCAAGAAGCTATGGGACCAGAAGGCGTAGCAGAAGTTCAAGCAAATCTTGACGCTCAAATAGCGATGCTTGAGAACCCTCCAGTTGTTTCACCCCCCCTGCCGTGGGCTACGGCTGCATAATGGAGTAAGTAATGGAAATCACGCTTAAACTAAAGTTAGAGATGGTCAACGTAATTATGGCGGCATTAGGCGAAGCCCCGTTCAAAATTGCAGAACCTGTCATTAATGAGATTAAGATCCAAGCTGCCCCGCAGGTTCAAGCTGCCCCGCAGGTTCAAGCGGCACAAGAGAAGCCCGAGACTATCTAATGTTTGACTCAAGCAAAATTGTCCCGATGGTGTTTCCAGTGATGGTTGCTGCCGTGGGGTGGATGATCACGTCAGTTACGTCCATGCAGAATGAATTGGTTGATATTCGTTCAAAGATGCCAGCATTAATTACACCACAAGGTGTTCCTACGGATAGTCCAATTTCTGCTGAAGCAAGAACTAAATTGAAAGAAGATTTGAACGAAAAGATTAACCAAATTGCTGTTCGGGTTACTTTGCTTGAAGAACGTAATCGGGAAAGGGACAAGAAATGAACCTGTCTTGGCTTACTCAACTTGCCCCTACGGTCGCTACTGCTCTGGGTGGCCCTCTGGCGGGCATGGCTGTTGAAGCTGTTGGTAAGGCGTTTGGTATTGCCCCTGCGGATGCCCAGAAGTTACTTGATTCGGGCAAGATGAACGCAGACCAACTTGCTCAGCTTAAACAGGCTGAACTTGAGTTGCAGAAACAGGCACAAGAGCTGGGATTAGACTTTGAGAAACTAGCTAACGACGACCGTAAGTCGGCTAGGGACATGCAGACAGCTACAAATTCTTTTATCCCAGCATCCCTTGCAATCGGCGTGACTTTTGGGTTCTTTGGGATTCTTGTAAGTTTGATGAGTGGTAAGGTGACTGCTGGGCCTGAGATTGAGATTATGCTCGGTTCATTAGGTACAGCTTGGACGGGGATTATTGCGTTTTATTTTGGTTCCAGTGCATCTAGTCAAAGAAAAGACGCGATGCTTCATCAATCAACTCCGGTGTAAAAATGGTCAATTCTCGAAACATTGATGATCTAGTCATGCCTGTTAAAGCTAAGGTAAGCCGATTTCTTGGCCTCTGCCGGGCAAATAATATTGATATTATTATTACTTCGACTTATCGCGACATTCAGTCACAGGATGCTTTATATGCACAAGGGCGTACTACTCCGGGTGCTATTGTCACCAACGCTAAAGGCGGTCAATCTTTTCATAATTTTCGTTGCGCTATTGACGTGGTTCCTGTCATCAATGGTAAGTGTGATTGGGACGGTACTCACGCAGTTTGGGCAACATTAGGAAAGTTAGGCAAAGAAGCTGGACTTGAATGGGCGGGTGAATGGAAAACGTTTAAAGAGATGGCCCATTTTCAATATACAGGCGGTCTAACACTTGAGGACTTAAACTCTGGCAAACAGATTGTGTAAGAGAATAAAGTGCCTATAACCAAAATAGAATTTAAACCGGGAATCAATCGCGAAGTCACGAACTATGCGGGTTCGGGCGGGTATTACGATTCTAATAACATACGGTTTCGTTCTGGCAACCCTGAGAAGATCGGGGGTTGGACTGCTTTCGACGTAGGCTATAATGGCGTAGCCCGTACTATGTGGTATTGGCAGACTAGTTCAGGTTGTAGCCTGATTGCTATTGGGACTAATCAAAAATACTACATTGAGGCTGGTGGTTCTGGTGGCACATTTAACGATATTACCCCCACTACGACGGGGACGCTTACTAATCCATTTGCAACGACTTCTGGGTCAAAGGTAGTAACAGTTCTTGATAGTACATCCATAACATTAGGCACATTTGTAAATTTCTCGTCAACTACTGTTGGTGGCGTAACCATTAATGGTCTTTATGAGATTATTAACTATCCAACATTGCCTACTTTAGCTACAACAGCTGCAAGCGGTGCAGCGGGTACAGCTACTATTTCTTTTGCAGCACAAGCTTTCGCAGTTCCAGCTGGGTCTAAGGTAACGATCTCGGGTGTTACTCCAACGGGGTATAACGGGACGTATACCGTTACGGCCTCTACCACATCCTCTGTATCTTTTGCTAATGCAACGACTGGGGCACAGACTATAGCGGGAACCATTCAATTTTCTATTGCGGGGTATCAAATCCTTGCATCTGCTAATGCGACTTCTACTACGGTAGGTGGTGGTTCAGTAACGGCGACTTATGATCTTAATGCGGGTAACGCAGTAGTTAGTAGTAGTACTGGTGGATGGGGTGCTTCACCTTGGGGTGCTGGTGGATGGGGTTCAGCTACGCCTACAAGCGTCCCTTTGCGGTTATGGTCTCAAGCAAATTTTGGGGATAACTTAGTTTTTGCTCAGAATAATGGCGGGTTATATTATTGGGAATTTGATACAACTTATCCCGACGCGTTACCTATGGGTAGCACAAATACCACGATCACAACTGCCCCGTCTAAGAAAATTAAGACAACACAAACGGTTGTTAACGCAGTTACTTCTAGTACTACTTTTGTGGTAGCTAATGCTCAGGGTATTGATTATGGCGCATTGGTCACGGGTAGTGGGGTACCTGCGAATACTTATGTGTCTAAATCTCCAGACTATACTGGGTCTGTAAACGTAACCGTAACGAATGCCGTTACTCTTACCGCAGGGCAGCAAGTATCTTTTAGCTATTCAGGGCAGACAGCTCCGACTGAAGTAGGATCAGTTATTGTCTCGACTACAAACCAAATTGTTATCGCGTTAGGGTCTACCCCCTACAACCCCGCCACATTTGCACAAAGCTTCAGCCCAATGCTTGTACGATGGTCAGATCAATCTTTGCCTTACGAATGGACACCTGCAACCTATAACCAGTCTGGTGAACAGTCTCTCTCCCTAGGGTCATATATTGTTTGTGGGTTAAGCACCCGGCAAGAGAATTTAATCTGGACTGACCGTGCCCTGTATTCAATGCAGTACGTGGGTTCGCCATACGTTTTTAACTTTCATTTAATGATGGACAATATTTCTATCATTTCCTCCAATGCCATGATTTCGGTTAACGGGGCTACTTATTGGATGGGTGCGGATAAGTTTTATTTCTATAATGGCACAGTAGTGCCGTTACCCTGTTCTGTTCGTAAATATATATTCTCTAACATTAACCAATCGCAAGCCGAACAAATCGTTTGCGGTCAAAACGAACAGTTTAACGAGATCTGGTGGTTCTACCCGTCAACAAGTAGTCTTGTCAATGACAGCTATGTTATCTATAACTATTTAGATTCCACATGGTATTACGGAACGATGAATCGTACGGCTTGGTTACAGACTTCATTACAGACATACCCATTAGCAGTTTATAGCGTACAGAACTCTTATTTGTCTGCTGCAATAAACGCGTCAGCAACTTCTATATCTTTACTTAACGCATCCTCTTACCCATCATCGGGTACAGTATTAATTGACTCAGAGCAAATCTCATACACTGGGGTTACTACTACGTCCCTGACTGGGTGTACTCGTGGGGTTAATGGTACTACGGCTGCAAGTCATGCAGCTTATGCTGCGGTGCAAAGTTATACCTATAACCAAATACTGAACCATGAGATTGGCGTTGATGATGTGTCATCTAACGTAGCCGGGGCCACTAACCCGATTACTACGTATTTACAGACTTCTGACTTTGATATTAACGGAGGTGATCACTTCGGTTACGTGTGGAGGTTCCTGCCAGACTTTACGTTCCAAGGTTCTACGGCGGCTACCCCACAAATCTATTTGACACTAAACCCACGAAATAGCCCCGGTGCAGCTTATTTAACAGGCGGTGATATTGGCAACGTAGCAGATTCAACAGTGTCTAATACTCAAGCTGCGCCATTACCACCTAATACTACTCCCGTGGAACAATTTACGAACGTAATTTATACTCGTATTCGCGGTCGCCAGATGAATTTTAAAGTACAGTCTACCGCAACGGGAGTAACATGGCAGATGGGTGTGATGCGATTTGACGTACGCCCAGATGGGAGAAGGTAATGACTACTAACGTATTAGTGCCTTCTAAAGGGCCAAATTTACAAGTTCCTTATAGAGAATATAACCAAGAGCAGCAAAACTATTTTATTAATCAGTTGAAGCTATACCATGTCCAACTTGATAGCAATGCTCAACAGTTAATTACTAACGCGTTGTCAGCAAATGTCCTTCAATGGATCAGTACAGGTAACGGGTAATGTCAAAATTCCAAAACATCGTTGCTTCTAGGTTGGCTCAGGGGGCTATTCCCGCTACGGTCACTAATATTATTTCGTTCTATATCTCGCCAACTAACAACCCTCAAGCAACTAACCAAGTTACGCCGACGACTGTACAGACTTATCTAAAAGATATGGACATCTGCAATACGACTTCATCTTCCATATCGGTATACATTTTTATTGTACAGAACGGATCGACTGCGGTTGCCAACGGTAATGGTTCGTATACAGGAGGTGTATCCAACGGGTTAGGCAATGCCTTGTTTTACAATACCCCTATACCTGCTAACAGCGTAGTGCAGTGGACTGGCACACAGATTCTTAACCCCGGCGATTCCATCCAAGGCTTTGCGACAGCTACTGGCTGCGTGTTGACCATTTCAGGAGCGCAAGCTACATGAGTATTATTCAGTATCCTCCTACAGCCGGATCAACCTCATCTGTATCTAGTGCGCCTTGGTACATGCAGGTTGCCCGTGGCCTCGTGCCGGGTGTGTCATCAGTTAATATTTTTGGCTATCAATCGGCTGTGGGTACTACATTTATCCCTATTTGGGAGAACACCACGGCGTATCCAGCCTACCCTAGTTCTGCTGCCATCCAGTATTTGTGG